>Ga0233432_10003217_pt1 | contig 14853 bp, 28 predicted proteins | sample SI_122_August201_6_FD_179870 | JGI IMG/M metagenome (GOLD analysis project Ga0233432, IMG submission 179870) | Seawater microbial communities from Saanich Inlet, British Columbia, Canada - SI_122_August2016_10_MG | ecosystem: Environmental > Aquatic > Marine > Inlet | place: Canada: British...
TAACAAAACGGTCTAAAAACTTCATCAATTCCCCTTGACAATCATCGAGTTCTCTGTCATAATAAGTACTTAATCAATGAGAGATCGAACTATGTCTTACTTAATCCATCAGTTTCACTTATCAAATGAAGCTTCTGACCACTTGAATTCAGTTGGTTGGAGTGGTGACTTTGGTGACTTCCCTGAGATTGTAATCCAGCGTGATGTCAAATTCATGGGCGGTTCTAAGAACTTCGAATCTTGGATGTCAGATCACTACGCTTCGGTTGCTCGTGTAACCGGTGTCGATACCCTCGAAGATGTGTTTCATGTCGGTAACGGATACGGACCTGAAGGGTCATGCATTCAGAAGTTCACTCGAATGCATTCGGTTTCTGTTGGAGATGTCATCGTCAATGAGAAATGCGGAACCGCTTGGATGTGCGATAGCGAGGGTTGGTCTAATATTGATTTTGGGAGGAGTTTCTAATGATTACTTATAATAAGTTTGATATGGCATCACTTGGCGAGACAATTGGCTGGACGTCCGCTGCGGGGTATTTAGAAGGACGCGTCACGAGCATCGACACTCGCAAAAAAACTGCGTGTAAGCAAACACTCAGTGATTGGGTGTTGGTCGAGATTCTGCCTTACTTTGCTCGATTCGAAGGTGAGACTGCATACCTCAATGCAAACTTCCTGATGGGCAATGGCAAGGTCCGAAGACTTCAAGCCGCACCCGAGAGTGCGTATGGGAAGTACGTTGCTAAGAGACGTTCCTTTGGTGATGCGGTCATGTCCGAAAGAGAATTCGAACGATTGGCATTGACCATGGAAGAAAAGACCTCCACCGTGTTGGAGGCATAAGATGCAATCCGGAGATGGTGCTTGATAATACTATTTAATGGTCCCCCCAGATCGGGCAAAGACCACGCTGCTGATTATTTCAAGGCAAAGGGTTTCAAGCACCTATCTTTTAAGTATCAGTTGTATAAGGAAACTTGCAAATACTTTAATTGCAATTACGACTGGTTCATGGAAAGATATGATGATCGCTCAGTGAAGGAAGTCCCTCATGCAGATCTAGGATTGATGTCTTGCCGAGAAGCAATGATCCATGTGTCAGAAAAAATAATCAAACCTAAACACGGACTAGATTACTTTGGAGTACTCGTCGCTAACGAAATAGACGTAACCAAAGATTATTGTATATCCGATGGCGGGTTTATAGATGAGCTTATCCCTGTTCTTACAAGAGTTGGACCAGAAAACTTTATATTAGTTCAGCTCACCCGAGAAGATGAAGACTTTTCATCAGACTCTCGTAGATACTTTAATAGTAACAACCTGATCAAAGAATATGTGCTCGGAAGTAAAACTCCTATCGACAATCAATACGTGCTAGATTATGACTTTGAAGTGAGTATGTATCGCATTCACAATAACTCGACTATTACATCGTTCGAAGAAACTCTACAAGACATATTACTATGGAATTAGATATATACGGGAATCCAACGGGAACAGTTTATCGAGAAGATGTTTGTCCTCCTGAGCTAGTTTGTGTTCCAAAAGAAACTTTGCATGATATGCTATCCAGTGCCGACATGGAGTACAATGAAGACACTGCAATGATCGAGCCAATGGGTGATGCAGAAGCGATTATAGATTTCACAAAAGATTTATTATTTCTCGAACCAATTACAATCTTGAATATGGCAATACCATTAACGATATTTGCGGTATATGGATTAACTCTCTATGCAGCAGTTAAGTATATTCAGAAAAGGTTTAGATAGGCGAATATGGGGCTGACTTGGCGGGGTTCTGATACATCAGATAATTGGGGTGTTTCTTGGTGGGTTTTAGTGGGGATCTGTGGAGAAAAGTGTCGATTCTGATGCAGAAACCTATGGTTTGTCTGTGGGACTAAATCTGCGGAGAAATTTCTGAAACACCTCGGTATACCGCCGAGAATAACGCGCCAGCGAATACTCTAAATCACTTTGACTCCGCCCAAAGGGTCTCTAAACCTCCTCGGAGAGCACGCTATAGCGTACTGCTAAAAAAACTAAAAATAAATGAAAAAAGCCCTTGACAATCGATTCTGAGTGGTCTATAATAGCTACTTAAACGATTGAGAGATACCTTATGATTGCTAGAAAGACGCCAGAGGAATTAGCGAAGATTGGTACTGAACTCGGCACTATGATTGGTGAATTTACTAATTACTGTCTCGATTTTTATGGCCCGGACTCGGATCTATATCCCATGGGCATGCATCGCGATGAGGTTATCAAAGCGCTTGCAGTCCGCATGACAACTCGTAAGGATCTTGAATTCGAAGGCGATACCGTGGATAGAGAGATTATTCGAGATATCGTTCTAGACATGCGGTCAGCCACTAGGGAGACTACATGATTACATCTATTGGAATTCGTCCATCAGACCAGGCGAGATACGCTCTATACTCTGATGGGCAAGTTAAAGCTTCCGGATTTTCTGTTAATTTTGTCTCTTGGGCCATTCGTTCTAATGGTGGTGCGGGTGATTATATCATGCAGGAGCAGTCTTGGATTGACAACTCTACTCCCGAAGACGAAATCTTTTGGCAGGAAGTGTGCGATTTACTATGAACTCTAGATAATTTAGGCGAGAGTGTCTGGTTTGGGATCCCAGATCTGGGTATAAATTCCCAGTAATCACCGCCCAGGCATTCTCACCCAAATTATTTAGCTAAAAAGGCTAAAAAAGCCTTGACTTTTCTCTGATACTACTGTAGCATAGCTCTTGTAAGTTAGTTAATAAACGAGAGAAAAGACATGCAAAACCTCCAATTAGAATCTGCCGGTGAATACGCTTCCTATGAGGAATATGTATCAAGTCGGCGTCCTTTCGGATTCCAAGTCCTTCCCAAAGAAGTATGGGTACAAGAACGTGCCAATCATGTAGAGTATACTAAAGAAAGCTAAAAAAGGCTAAAAAAAGCCTTGACCTTTCACGAAACTATGGTATAATAGCTACATAAACAAGACGGAAAGGGAGAGAATAGATACCAACTGAATCGAGATAGAAATACTGAATCGCTACTGGAGTCTTTAAGACTAGAACTCAACTGCAAGCGGACTGGAACTCGGACTGGCATCTCTCCCGACATTATCAAAGCAAGAGAATAGAATTTAACTGAATCGCTACTGGAGTCTTTAAGACTAGAACTCAACTGCAAGCGGACTGGAATCTCTCCCAATATTATCGAATAAATTTATAAGTTTTTGGCTGGTGAAGGAGTTGTGCAATGAGAGATTTAACTGGTAAGATTTGCGAAATCGATTATGTCGGTTCGAGCGTGCGAGTACTTGGTAAGATTACTATGTCGCGTTACAGTGGTGCTACTGGTGTGACGCACCATTTTGATTTCCTTACTCCATTTAAATGGACACAGAATGGATGTGAAATTATCCGTGAAGTTGGTGAGGGTTCTTGTACCGATGATAACATGATCGTAAAAGTATGGGAGGCAGCATGATAGTAGAAGACTATTTTTTTGATCTTGTTGGTGCGCGGGGGGAGTTAGCAGCTTCGCGATCAATACTAGAGAATCTGATTCGTGCGATCGAGACAGAACTTCCGGTTACGCGTGAAATATTGCTGGACGTTTCCTTGAAGCTTGCCAAAGAGCAGATAGTGGTCATTGAAACATTATTAGAAAGGAAGGTAGGGTAATGATTCCATGGTATGCAAAAGGCGAAGTCGGCGAGTACTTGATTCACGCACAGGATTTGGTTCAAGACGGGCAGATCAACGATGCTATTAGTGCTTGTCTCAGTGTTGGTATGAGTGACGAAGAAATTGATGAGTTTTTATCTGCCGAAGGAGGCGTACAATGATAGATTTAACTGGGTTGGAAGCAACAGAAATCTGTGAAATTCTTCATGAGAAATGCAAGTTTCACGACTGGACTTACATGATGTCTGATGATTCTCGCACGTATCATGCTGGTCTTGCAGAAGCAGATGAGATGGAATACATCCGTAGTGTTCTTGACGCTATGGGATTCCAATTGACTGCCAAATGCATCATTGAAGGATGGAAGCCAAACAGTTTAAAAAAAGAAGGATACTTAGTCTAAGATGGATACCTTTTTAATAATCTCGCTGAGCGTTATTTTCGGTTTATGGGCCCTGGCAGCAATAGTGTACCCATTCATGGAAGAACGTGAGAGAAAACGTTTTTATAAAAAATATAAAAAACATACCGACGGAGATAATACATGAGCGAATTAACAATCAATCCAAAAGCATACTTCAACGGATCTTATGTGAACTTTGAACGCGACGGTAAACGCACTACCGGTTTCGTTTCGGAAGTTTTCGATGAAGGTTTTGCTGTGGATATGGTAGTCGGCAATGATACGAGGTTCCCGCATCATAATACGGATTACACCGTGTTCGTAAAGACCGAGAACGCTTCTCATTAGTAATGGAGAACTTAAGTTGACGTTAGAAGATTTAGAAGTCTTGCTAAAGAAGCATGATTGGAATTACGCGAAGGCCGATTCGGTCCGAGCTTGGCATGATGGTGGAACGAATCAACAGGCAATCGAGCGGGGAATCAAAGAATTGGGACAACCTGCACAAATCCTATATGATCAATACAATCCCGAAATCAAATCCAGTGGAGGATTTAAATATGAGTAATGAAATTTCTGTTGGCGATTCCGTCAAATTCAAGAAGACTATGGTCCGGACTAAAGATAGCCATATCTTTATGGGAGAACAGGAAGGGATTGTCGAAGCTATCTTGGAGGATGGTTATCTAGTGAAAGAACTTCCAGTCTTGGAATCGATTCCTAATGTCGTCTTGGTAAAAGATCTGGAGTTGCTATAACATGCATGTGTCTCGATCAGAATTCTTCACCGGTATTGGCATTGGAATCTGTGCAGGTGGCCTTATCCATATGGCTCTGACAGTCTTAACGCCTATCCTAAACATTCCCGATGTCTTAGAGAGTGCTACCACCAATGAGTGCGTACACGTTATCAATTACGACTCTAGAGATTCTTATACGTGTGAGAACTTACCAGAGAAATATAATCACATCTGGGTCCGATAGCCCTTGACAAATTATAGACAGTTTGTTATAATAATTGTGTTGTCTTTAAAGATATATCTAATATGACTCAAAGATAGTTACCGCATTAAACTGTCAGATCTAACCAGTTTATTGCGCATTAAACTGTCAGACTTACCTAGTATAAGTGAATGATCCCATATTGGGACTATATCTAGGCTACTCTTTCCTTTAGGTTTGGGATAGAGAAACTCTTCTAAATTATTGCTATGAATTGCTATGTGAACTAGAAGAGTTTCTCGACTCTCAGAGATTATTACTTAATTATTTAATAAAAAGACTTGACAATTGATGCTGAGTTGTGTATTATTACTTTGTAAATAAGAAAGAGATTAGAAATGCAAACAATAGTCGATATGAAAGAATTACTCTTAATGGTCTTCGTCATGATAGCTATTCCCGTTGTTATGGGAACTATGGCTACATTCTTAGGAACTGTTATCGCGACTTCGTAGAGACTATATAGAGAGGCCCCCTCCGAGACTGGGGCTTGAAGGATTAGTGCTACGGGACTCCTAGAATACTTGGCGCTGGTCTATAGAGCGCCACCCCCAAACCCTTAGAGTATTCTCGCAGGAAATTTAAAAAAAAATTTTTTAAGGTGGCTACGTGAGTAAAATCGAAAAAACAAAGATTATCGAAGATTCTAAGTATCAATACTGTGGGGCATTAGAGGATGACGAAATCGTGCATAGATTCGCAGTGAAGGCCACGGGAGAAGTATACACATTGATTCAGAGTCCGTACTATACGTTTCAGATAGAAGACTTCGATTATATTTGTGTGCGGTTCGAAGCAGGCCTCCTCAAATACTCCTCAATGACAGTTTCGGAGGAAATTTCCCCCTTATGTGCGCATTAGTTTCCGAGTCAGACATTCCGGCCGGAACAATTTGCGATCGGCAAGACTGGGAGAGTCCCTTTTTCGACAAACCGAGAGTGCTGGAAAACTCCGTGGCATTCGTTATTCGCGACGGGTTCCCTGTGTCTGAAGGACATTCCTTGATTGTTCCGAAGCGAGTATACTCGAACTACTTCGAGTCAAATCTCGAAGAATTGCAGGGCATGCAAGAATTACTGATTGCAACTAAGCAGCTACTGGATGAGGAATACCGGCCCGATGGGTATAACGTGGGCATTAACTGTGGAGAACACGCGGGGCAGACGGTCCCTCACGTCCATATCCATATAATGCCCAGGTATCGGGGTGATATGGATAATCCACGGGGTGGGGTGAGGGGAGTGATTCCTTCCAAGCAAAAATACTGACAATTCCTGAAAGAATTATCTCAGTTGCAAAAGCTTCGAGAAGGAATGCCCAGCATTCCGATGGTTATCGGCCTGAGCGGAAGAGAGAATGCTTTCGAGATGTTGAGATTACAATTTATTTGATAACCGCAGAGTTTGGCTGAGAATTTCTCGGAACTCAGGAGTGCAGAAGCAGTACAGAGGGGTTCTGGTGGGTCTGAGATGGGCTAAAAAAAATCGCGTAGCCGCTGATATAGTTTCTGTGAGCAGCGCGTTTTTTCCTAAATAGGATCTACACAACCACGGAGAAACTTGCAATGGCCGCAATGGGAAAAAATGAATCGTCATTCAGAAAGCCATATTTGGAAATGATCGCCGAAGACATTCTTAGTAAGAGCCCAATTCTGATGATTGACAAGAAGCAGATTGTGGTCGATAAGAATGACAAGCAAATTCGAAAATTTATTTCTGTCGTGAAGACTAAGAATGATGCTCAGGTCCAGACAGTCTTGAGAAAGGCAAGCGAATACTTACCCCTGTTTGGCGGGTATAAGTGGACTCAGATTGATAAGAGTCCGTATTCTGGATTGGGTGGTGGAAAGTCTGACGCGAAGACCACGGCAATGCAGGAAAGAGCGTCCCTCTTTGCAATTAAGAAGTCTATAGAAAATAATGGGTATAGCAATCAAGCGCAGTTCTATAAACTGTATCGGGAGGAGTTGCGAAAGATATATCCTGGCATGAATGAAGAGTGGGAAAATGGCATTTTCCAACAACAGCTGACCACGCAGAAAGAAGTTGGCAATACGACATATCGTCACTATTCCCGAGATGACGGGTTTATGGATTATATTAGCAATATGTGCAAGCAACTGTACGGGATTTCGCAAAAAGATAACTGGAATCCCGCTGACATTTGGTTAGTTTCTGATTATAATAAAGTCAAAAATATATTGAATTCTAAAATTAAAGACAATTCTACTTCATTGCAAGAGTTTAACGCAATTTTGCGCACCATGTTCGAGAGAAGACAAGTTATCGGTATCTCACTTAAGAAGATTTCTGGAAAAACTGCTCGATGGGAATTGACAAACATGGATAAGGGTGGCATTTTCGAGGACGGAAAGTATGCATACACTTATAATAATAATTCGACTAACTTTTTTTCATTGAAGAATGCCACCGAGTTTCATTCTAGCGATACCGTGTTGCGGCTGAATGGAGAAAAAGAGCAAAAAATACAAATCCGACAGAATTCTGCTGGCTTCAATAACCTCAAAATCGAAACTACTACGGTCGGAGCAGCCTCTGCCCGAGGAGGTAAGGCTCCGCTAGACATGGTCTCTAATATATTTCGTGATTATAGACTAGAGCCAATGCGATGGAGGAAGAATCAGAACTATCCTAAAACTGCGAAGGAGTTCATGGCAGAGTCCCGGCGACATCAAGACCGATACGCACAATTGCTGGCTTCAAATAAGCTCGGAGTCTCTAGAATGGGCCCAGTTTCGAAGGATAAATTCGTAGAGAATATGGTATTGGTCTTTGAGTCGAATCGTCCAGATGTTGCAAATTCAAAGCTGATGCAGCTAGACTTGTGTAATATCATTTTTTCGCTAAGTGATGACAAAATTAATAATTTATTGACGGATATCTTGTTCATATCACAAAAGAAGGGCGATATCTTTGGACCCTTTGCAAAATTATATTAAGCGAGAATTCTATGGCGCGCCCACTAACCCAACAACCCACACCCCCCAATTTAGCTAACCTAAAACCACAAGCGAGAGACCCCAAGAATGGATAGAGTGATCAGTATTTTTAAGTATTTTGTTAGAAAGCATAAAGAAGTGTTTAATATTTTCATGGAAAAGTTCAATTTAGACGAATATGAGCTATCATGGGTGTCTTTTATGTGCGGATCTTTCCTTATGTATGGCGTTCTCCTATATCTCTAACTAATTCGGCACCAAACCTCCCCTATATTCCAAAAAGTTATAAAAACTTAAGTTTTTGGTCAAAATTGTCTAAGAAAATGTAAAATAAGCTGATTAAGCCGTTGACAATGTGCCTGATTACCTTTATAATTACTATGTAATTTGATGATGAGAGAGAGAAATAGTATGAGTGATGTTGCAAAGAGTGTTACTGCGTTGGATATCGAGTCAGTTTCCCGTATGATCGGAGAGTTTAAGGCTGAAGGTTTGGAGTTAACGATAGACGTACAGCGAATGGTTAGCCGGTGTGTCCGAGCCAGCAAGAAAGCAAGATTGGGTTTCGTGTCGGTGTTTCACGTCCAGTTTGCTTCGGTCGAGCGTATGTTCGAGCATGCCGCAAAACACCTTGTTGATGTCGAATCAAAACGAGTCTACAAAGCAAAACGTGCTGCTGAAAAAAAAGAAGCGACGCGGATGGCCCGCAACAGTGTAATCGTCGATGACATCTTTGTGTGCTCTTGGGGATATGAACAGACTCAGGTTGATGCGTATCAAGTTGTTAATAAGACGGGTAATGCGACCGTAGTGCTTCGCCCGATTGCGTGTCGAACCGTCGAGGGCAGCGAAGGTCGAGATTGTCAGCATGTTGTCCCTGTTTACAATGCTTTCACTTCTGACGAGACCATCACCAAGCGAATTGGCGAATTTGGAATCAAGATGAACAGTTACAGTAGTGCTTACCAGTGGGATGGCAAGCGAGAATTCTATAATAGTTGGTACTATTAAGAATCTGCCCGCCACGGTGTGCAAAAAATTTGTTGACACCGATCAAATAATATCGTATAATGTTATATTGAGGATAAAGAAATAAAATGATGTCTGCGACAAAAAAATATTCCTCCACGACGACACCCGCCTCAGAGCTATTACCGTTTCGCCAAGCACTTGGTCGCAGAGTACTTGCGATGTATATGGGCGAACATGAGATCTCCGGCGAGGTGGTCGCTGAGCGGCGCGAGGCGGGAACCCGAGACGAACTGACCATCAAGTTGAATGAGAGTGTTGAGATTATGGGAGTATCGAGAAAAGAGGGGCATGTCTTGACAGTATTTCCGCACGAAATTGTGGAGGTCTTGTGAGTTTTGTGACTAGAGATTTTTTGCGTGAAGAATATTCTTCTTTGAAGGCCGAGCAGATGGATATGGTAGAAGGAAATTCTTTTTATTTGGAACAAGAAATTCGTGAGGCGAATACAAATCGATTCAAATTTCGAGTTACACAAGAAATGCGAGAATATCCTCCTGAGATTTATGAATTTCTTCCAGACTGTCATGCGATTAATGATCTAGTCGAAGAACTTTGCTTCGATATGTAAAATTACGGGCCTTTAGCTCAGTTGGTCAGAGCACTCGACTCATAATCGATTGGTCGTAGGTTCAAGTCCTACAAGGCCCACCACTTCAAATTTGGATTTAATATGGAAATGATCTGGGAATGTTTTGAAGTATTCGAAACCACTACAGATAGAGCTCATAGAGTTTCCGAGCTACAAAGTTTTGTTGAAGAACGAAACTTTATTTTGAAATATGTTTTAATTCGGGATTCTATAGATTTTGTGCTAAACTATAAATTCTATAAGCTAAATTCTTGACAAACTCAGATTTATTTGATATGATTTGTTATAAATAATACACAACAAAAAAATAAATAATTTACTCAACCAGCGACTGAGCCCGGCCATTCAAATCAGGGTCGCAGAAACTTATTAGAAATCTTTATTGGACTGTTTATTGTTAAGGTCTATTCTATAAGTTCCAGTTGTTTTGGTGTTGAGGATGACCTGAGTAAGTCATCTAGATAAAAACTGCTCACCTTTATTTTATGTGATTTATAATGAGTTTCGCGGGTATCGTATAATGGTTATTATAAGAGGTTTCCAACCTTTTGATGTCAGTTCGATTCTGACTACCCGCTCCACAAAAATACACATATAGAGCGAGCATCGTAGTAAAAAGATTAATAGTTGAGCTCTCTTGCGGTCTAGGTTACTGCCCTTATAGCTGAGTTGGTTTAGCAGCGCATTTGTAATGCGCAGACGGGAGTTCGAATCTCTCTGGGGGCACCATTTTTGGCGAAATCGTATGAAAGAAAATCCCGTAAAAGAACTTCATGACGTGATTCACGAAGATGTCAAGGAGCAATATAAAGAGAGTACTATGAGCAAGGCAGGTCGGCTTGCTATGGAACTGAATGCTGAGCGCGGCAGATTGCGGAAGGAAATGGAAGAGCTGCAGGGACAGGTCGACATGTTCTCCCCTAGCACACCGACAGGAACTGTAGATAGTTATGTTAAGTGGATCGCCACTACCCTAGCAGTATGCGGAGTATTCCTGCAGAGCTCAGGATTTATTACTGAGGGGAAATTTGCATATGCAGTGAGCAGTATTGCTTGGGTATATGTTGGCCAGTGTTGGAATGATAAGGCAATCATGATAGGTAGTGCAATAACGGGAACTTCTGTCTGTATGAATTTGTCGACAATCTTAAGCTAAAAAATAAAGCGCTGCGGAATCTCCGATAACCCGATTTATTTTGGTACTTGATAGTTTCCAAGCTTCCTGACCCGCCAACTTCTTGTATTCGGGATTCTAAATACTTATTGATTATAAATTATAGTATGAGGAGTCTAACATGAGCAATAAATCTGGATCCAGAAAAACATACCCCGGCAATGTTCCTTCGTCGCTAGAGTTTCGGACGATTATGAATTCGGATAATGTATTCTTTGACGATCCTAAAGTAAAAATTGAAAGAGTCCCCAGCGATATCGCCGATAAGTATTTTGTAAAAGTTAGTTATGAGCCAGTGTGGGTGACAACCCAAGGCGATTTCTGTAGTACTGGTGTAATGCAAGACACTCATGACATCACTAGGCAGGTCAACCAAATCCAAATGATATTTAAGATCATAGAACGAGATAGTACGACATATAAGACGGGAGTCGAAGCTTATGCAGCGCACTCCAACACCTTGCTAAAAATCGGAAATGAGCTTAATGATATATTCGGAGTTTGGTTGCTATATGCCGCATCTAAAATAATCTACTCAAAAAATAAAAACCACTACAACCTCCTATGCGAAGCTTGGAGCCCAATCAGTCATTGGTAACCACCCTAAAAACTTCTTGACAAATACAGATTAGCCCTGTATAGTATTATATAAGAAATCGAGAAAGACCCAGATTTCATTTGGTACTTTATATTGATGATTGGGCAGTCGTGAAGCTACATCTTCCGGCTATAAAACTAAGGGTGTAGGGTTGGTCGCCATAAGACCGGTAGCAAGTGTGGGTGATGGGGATTATTCCTCTCTTTCTCTCTCAAAAGCCCCAGAGCTCACACTTGCTACGACCCTTTTCTACACAAGGAAAAGTATGCTTGCCGCCACGAAATATAACAATCTGGACGACGAAGAATTTATTATAATCCGGATGGCTTTAGATATTTTAGCTCGAAGGACCAGCCAAGAAAACAACATAATATATTTGGCATCTTATAGGGAAAGCTCAAATGAAAGTTAAAATAGGAAAGTATCCTAAAAGTCGCTGGTACGACAATTATATTCATAAATGGTTTGGTTATATCTCAGAACAAAAAGTTAGTGTCCAGATTGATCCTTGGGATACTTGGAGCATGGATCATACTTTGGCTCATATTGTCTTGCCAATGTTATATCAACTAGCAACTACTAAAAACTGCTCGGCAGAAGTCGACGCTGAAGATGTTCCCGAGGCCTTGCGCGGAGATACCTCAGAAGACTGGAACCTTGTTCATGCGCGTTGGGATTATTGTCTTGCTGAGATGATTTATGCCTTCGAGCATAAAGTCAACGGCGAAGATCTCCATATGAGATTTGATTATTCGACTCAAAAAAAAGAATTGGAAAGGGAATACAAACGCATCCAGAATGGATTTTTTCTCTTCGGAAAGTACTATGAATGTTTATGGGATTGATATATGTTAATTGAAGAAACTATTAAATATGATTTTGACGATGTTTTAATACGACCAAAGCGGTCTACCTTGAGATCTCGCGTAGAAGTAGAACTAAGCAGAACGCAGCAATTTCGGAATTACATTCCGCCACAAATTAAAAATTCTGCAGAAGATGACAACTTCTCGACAGAAAGACAGCCCGACCGAGCGGATTATTCCGGAATTCCTATCATGGCTGCTAACATGGATGGTGTCGCGACTTTTCGGATGGCATCGTCTTTAGCAGATTTTGGCCTATTTACTTGTCTGAAAAAAAACTATAGTTCTGATGAACTTATAAACTTTTTCGAGCAAGACGATCGTGCGGTAGAATTTGTTGCAATAACTATTGGAATGAGTCCCGAAGACAAGGAGAAATTAGAACAAGTGTATTCTGCCACATATATTAAATATGTGTGTATTGATGTTGCTAATGGGTATACCGAAAGATTTTGTGATTACGTGGAAGATGTTCGGAATTCATTCCCTCATCTAGTCATCATTGCGGGCAATGTTGCGACTGCCGATCAGACGGGGGAGCTACTGCTTCGGGGCGCAGACATAGTTAAGGTTGGAATCGGGCCCGGATCTGTATGTACTACCAGAATCAAGACTGGAGTGGGGTATCCTCAGCTATCCGCAATAATAGAGTGCGCTGATACCGCCCATGGCTTGGGAGGTCACATTATTGCAGATGGTGGGTGCCGAACTCCCGCAGACATCGCCAAAGCGTTTTGTGCAGGAGCAGACTTTGTTATGATCGGCGGAATGTTGTCTGGACATATACAGGGACTCGAAGATGGAGACGAGGTTGTTGACGGCCGAGTCAAATTTTACGGAATGAGCTCTAAAGTTGCAAATGATACTCATAATGGAGGCCTTAAGGAATACCGTAGCGCGGAAGGGAGAGAAGTGCTAGTTAAATACCGAGGAAGTGTGGAGCCCACCCTGCAAGACATTTTAGGAGGTCTGAGGTCTACCTGTAGCTACATTGGTGCTAAGAATATAAAAAATATGTCAAAGTGCTGTACATTTGTGCGGACGACTCGGCAATATAATACAGTGTATGAACAAAATACTGTATAAATAATCCATTAAGGAATTATTATGTCTGAAGCCCACAATCTGTCTCCGGAAGCATTAGAAGTATCAGAAGACTTCTTTGCGTTCATAGTTATTCCTCCGGTCAATTATTTTCGCAGTCTTCAGACAAAGGCTAGAGGTGTGCTGCGGGAAGATAGCTTTTTGCGGGTGGTGTCGACACTCGACGAAGCAGAATTAGTAAGAGCCAACTTGAAAGCGACTTATGGAGTTTCTTCTCAAATAATACCGTTGGCAGTAAATTTTAATGAGGATACTAGTGTGTCGTTATCAATTAAAAGGCTTATCGATGTCGGAGCAAATAATAGCGATCCAGAGATCGGAGATCTGATTCAGTATACTGGGAATCGAATTACTATAGATGGAGTAGATTCTCCCTTTTACGATTTCGGGAAAATAGACACTCGGTTTGTCGTAGAGCATCCTACAAATTTATACTACACTAACTCTAGAGTTAGTGACCATCTTGCTGCAAGCGCCATAGACACTCTTACTCCAGCAGAAGGAGACAATTCTACAAAAATTGCAACTACACAATATGCTGATCGAGCTATTGCAAGACTTATAGATTCTGCGCCTTCTACGCTAGACACGTTAAACGAGTTGGCAGCTGCTATCAACGATGATGCAGATTTTCACGCAACCATGTTGCAGGCCAATTCTAATCTCCAGATCGAGCTCGACACGACTCAAGCATCTGCTGGATTAACGGGGACTGGGCTGTATGCAGAAGACTCTAGTACTAATTACTTACAAGTTGCATCCTCATTAAAAAATGCAGACTCGCTTTTAGATTCTGCAATCTTCGGGGTTCAGCAAGAGCTAAATGCTTCTCAGCTGGGAGCCGGTTTGGCTGGCGATGGGAGCTATGTTGCCATTACTGGTGCAGAGTATATCGCCGAAGCAACGTCGTTGCATAACGCAGATGAGAGACTAGACACACAGGCAAAGATAAATGCAGACGCTGTCGTAGCAGAAACTATCAGCAGACAAACTGCAGATAGTGCCCTCCAGACTGAGTTGGACAGCACTCAGTCTGGGGCTGGATTGACCGCAGCGGGGAATTATGCCTCAAACACATCTGGCACTCATATTGCTTCTGCGACGAGTCTTAAGGATGCAGACAATAAACTTGATGCTGCACTTTCACAGGAAACTATAAGCAGGACAGCTGCGGATGATGCATTGGGTACTAGGGTAGACAATCTTCATATAGTTGCTAGTTCCGGAAGTTATGCTGATCTGGATAATAAACCAAGCCTGTTCTCTGGAAGTTACACTGATCTAGATAATAAACCAAGCCTGTTCTCTGGAAGTTACACTGATCTAGATAATAAACCAAGCCTGTTCTCTGGAAGTTACACTGATCTAGATAATAAACCAAGCCTGTTCTCTGGAAGTTATGCGGATTTGTCTGACAAGCC
>Ga0233432_10003219_pt1 | contig 14850 bp, 15 predicted proteins | sample SI_122_August201_6_FD_179870 | JGI IMG/M metagenome (GOLD analysis project Ga0233432, IMG submission 179870) | Seawater microbial communities from Saanich Inlet, British Columbia, Canada - SI_122_August2016_10_MG | ecosystem: Environmental > Aquatic > Marine > Inlet | place: Canada: British...
GCTATTATCATAAAATAATCCATATGTTCCAATCGCGCCAACAGAAAGTCCCGCAATTGTATTAATAACATTTGCACTGTCGTTCAATTGTTGGGCTTCTATAGTAGAAATCCTAGTATCTAGTGTTTGACCTTCCAGTGTTGTAATTCTGGTATCTAATGTTTGACCTTCCAACACTAATAGTCTACCATCTGCAGAATCCAATTCAAGTGCAGTAATTCTGGACTGGAAATTTCCACCTTCTAATGAAATAAGTCTATTATCTGCTGAATCAGCCTCAACGGCCAAAACTCTTGTATTTAAATCAGTGAAATTACCATCTAGCTCTGCATAGGTAAGCTCACTTCCCTTTGTTGTTCTAAGTGTAATTGTCATTTAATTCTCCTATGATGAGCTATCACTTGCTAAAACTACTTCTTCAGTGAAACCAAAGTCACTATCAGGTAAACCAATTACTCCAATAGGATTAGGTGTAACAGTAACTCTTTCTAAATAAATATCTGAATCATTTAATCCAGCATTCATATTATATAAATGAGCATCAGATCTACGAATGATATTTTTATTTTCAATATCACCATAAAACTGAACTTTCATTTCAAAATTCAAAGTATATATTATAGTTCTTCTTGTTTCTAATGGTCCTTCAAAGTCATCACTAAACGTGACTCCAGTAATTGCAATAGGAACATCTTCTACAAAATTTGGATATATGTCCTTAAAAGGATATATTGATACAGTATATTGTGGATTAAAGGTGGGTAAAATTTGTTCAACCATTTGCAAAGCATCGTCTTGAGTTTTTGCATATATGTTTAATTGAAATCCAATATTATAGGGTACCGGTGAATAAAATTTTTGTCTTTTTTCTACAGATACGCCTTTGGTATTAAAATTACTCACTTTGGTTAACTGTCTGGTAAGATCATAGTTAATATCAGTAATTTCAAATGACATCCTAGGAAGTTTTATTGCCACTTGTGTGTTATCTTCTAGACTTGGATTTTCTCTAATTCTTTCCAAATATTTCATTCGAGGTGCATATGCCAAAGGAACTTTTAATTGATTTAATACACCACCAGATGCGTCTTTACGAATAACATATATGGTATTAAACAAACGACCAAATATGGCTACTGATTTTCTAATCCGTTCGTGATAAAAATAATTACCAAACATTATTGATTCTCCGGATCACCAAATGGATTATCTTCACTAAAATCTAGGAAATCATCTACATAAGTTGTTGTAAATTCTTCATTCTGTTCTGTTTCAGAAATTGTATTTACTTCATTTACTGCAGTTACTCGCAATCCATAGCTATTAGCAGGATAAGTTTTGTTAATTGATATATCTTCTACGAATGTTCTAAATTCACCATCATCAGCACCAACGTGTGCCAAAAATAAATATCTGCTAGAATCTCTTGCAGAATCTAATTGATACCGCTGAACTTCTCCTCGTATTTCTACACCAGAAGATAACGTTTGTGTAATATCATCTCCTATAGTATATGAACTATCAAAATTTATATTTCGGCCGCTACTAAAAGAAACTGTTGGTGCTGAATCATATCCACCACCACCATATACTAGGGTAGCAGAGTTTACGGATCCAACTGCAGAGTCAATAGTAGCAGTAGCAGTAGCTCTAAAATTATACACAGTACCGGTTGCCGAATCAAATGTAATTGTTTCATTACCGTATGATGTAATTGTTGGAATGGTAACCGATATAATCTGACCGTGTGAATCTACAGAACATGGCGTTATAACCGTTGCTGTTGTTTTAATACCACCTGCGCTATCAGAACTATCATATGTAATAGTTGCATTAACAGGTGCAATATAATAGTCACCACTATCAGTTAAATTAATTGATGTTATTAAACCATTAGAATCAACAGAAAGTGTTGCAGCTGCTCCACCAGATTCAGCAGTAGGTAAACTAATCAGTACTGTGGGATTAAAAGTATAATAATTACCCGAATCCAAAATTGAAAGGCTTGATATTCTTCCCATTATATAATGCTCGCTGTAACTGTTGCATGTTTAGGTGCAAGAAGTGAAAGTTTATATTGATATGCATACGACTGTTCAATTGAATCAATTTCTGCAGTACCGGTATCCATATCTTCACCACTATATTCAAACAGAGTAGCACGCAATTTATATACTGGTACATTTTCCATTTGATAAAACGGCTGTTCGTGTTCAACATGCCTAATTTCAAAATATGATTTTGTTAAAGGTAAATAAATCAAATCACCTTCAGTTGGTCTGTCACCTTGTATATCATTATCTGCTCTTGAAACCTGTGCAGACCATCTGCGCTTTGATACTACAAATGTACATTCATCTCTAATTTCTACACCAAATCGTGTAAATAAATCACCCTCACCATCAAAACCTTCTACATTATCTATATACATTTCTATTTTATAGGAACTACTAAATCTAGAAGATGGATCTTCACCTAGAATTTTATCTTCATTTACAATTGTTCTAGGTAAATAATAAATATCTTGACCATAAATCTGTAAAGCTTCTATGATTAGATCTTCATACAGATTTATTTCTGATCTGACTTTTTCCGAAAAATAAAAATTACGTGCCATATCAACCTACAAAAAAGTCAGCCGGGAATTCAAACTCGTCTCTAATTCTTTGTCTTAAATTTTCTATTTCCGCTGATGCATCATCATAAAATTGTCTACCGTTTAATACAACACCACCAGGCAACTGAACACCTTCAAACTTAATAAGGTTCATTCCCCATTGTTGTTTAATAAGAGCTGTAGTATATTCTTTTAACCATATATCATTATAGATCGATGTATGTGTATCCGGATCTAAAACAGTATATACTTCTGCAACAAGGTATTCACCTGCTTTAATATCTTCATCTTTAAAATCACCAAATACATAAAGTCTATCTTGATGTCGTGAAAATTGAGTTTGCGGGGTACCACTTAATTTCATATCTAATAATGAAAGATATTGTTGCATTTGTTCATAATATGCTAAACCACCAGCAAATGTAGAAAAATCTGCAATGTCATTTAGCATCATTTGATATTTAATATCAAAGAAATTAAATGACGTACCAAATGATGATGACATTGGAAACAATTTTGTAATATAAAGAATATCAGAAGAGATAGGAATATATTCATTTGTTACATCTGTTGGAGTAACAAGGTGTTTTATATATGTCCGCACTGATGCATCAGAATGATATTCTTGATAATACTGTAAGGCTTCATCTACGCGATCCTCAATTTGGTCCTCATCAACATTGATTTCCAATACTGGATCACCTAAGCGTCTAAGACAGTAATCAATTAACTCTTGTCTTGTTGAAGGTGGTGCCATAAAATAGTCTCCGACATGTAAAATTCTTTTGACTATTTATATGGTTTTTGAATTGAACTAGCCATCAAATTCTGTTGTTGGAGGAGTAAATGATGTAGTATATCTTGCCAGACCTTTTGTGATTCTTACATCTTGCATATATCCATTAAAAGTATAATTAGTTGTACCATTATAATAACTTCCTATTTTAGCAGTGGTACCATTAGTTGGTACAGATGTAGTAAGTGAACCTGATGCTACAGATGAACCATCTAGCCATATATTAACGGTGCCTGAAGATCTAGTTACTGCAATATGGTGCCAAGCACTGTCATTGGTCCAAGTTCCGTAACTGATATTATTATTATTGATGACGAAGAATATCCCTCTATCGGTTGATACTTCTAAATACCAACCTGTTGTAGCACCACTAGTTTGTCCGATTCCAACCATAGCGTCATAACCATTTGTGCCTTGACCCGATTTATAAACCCAACCTTCTACAGTAAAATCACCAGTTCCAAATTGCAAATCTGTTATATTGCCAATTTCTAAATAATCACCACTACCGTCAAAGTACACTGCAGTCTGACCGAATTTTAAGTCTCCTGAATTAGCACCACCAGTTACGTCACCTGCTTTAGTTAATAGATTACCAGTTCCTACATCCCAAATATCATTCTTATTTGTACACGTAAGTAATTGTGTATTTGTAATTGCTGTTAGTGGTGCAGTTGGTGGAGTGAAGTCAGATGTATAAACTGCAGTGCCTTTGACAATACGAATATCAGAAATATATCCTGACCACCAAGTATCTGTTGCGAAGCTACTAAAAGCATTTTTACCAACTGTCGGAGAACTAGAAGATATATTAGAAGAATCCGTAGTTGTTGCTACAAGTTTACCATTTGCAAATAATCTTAAAGTCGTGCCTGATCGAGTTGTAGCATAATGTACCCACTGGTTAGGTCTTGCTACTGTATCTTGTACAGAATTACCTCCAGTAGACATTGTTGTAAATTTCATCACACCAGTATTGATTGGGCCAGTCGTCCAATATGATCCATTGGTACTAGTTGGTCTGGAATCAATAACTATTTTACCATTTGTGTTTGAAATAGCAGGATAATTTACCCAAAATTCAACTGTAAAATCACCAGTACCAAAACTGAAACCGGAATTTGATGGCAGTTGTAAATAATCTCCACTACCATCAAAGTACACAGAACCACCGTGATCTGCCTTTGTATACGGTATATAATCCAAAGGAGAAACTCTCTCGGTACCACAAGTACCACTATTCTGAATAGGGTATTGATTAGAAGAAAAATCTTCAATGTAAGGTTTATTGAACGTGTGTAGTGTTGTACCTGATATTGTTGGTAGATCACTAGTTGGTCTAGTAAAGTTAGATGTATAAACAGCTGTACCTTTTACAATTCTAAGATCTCTCATATACCCGTTTAATGAGTACCATCCTGTACTATAACCATTGGCTCCTAAAATAGGTCTGTTAGTGGGAGTTGAGTTTAAATTACTACTGTCAACAGCACTGCCTGCTGATGTTCCGTCTATGTAATAAGTAATTGTACCACTGTTTCTTACTACAGCTATATGATACCAAGTATTGGGTTCTTGAGCACTAGTAGTAATAATAACAGATGCGTTAACATCTAATGTTAAAGTGTTGTTTGCTAGCTTATGCATTCCAAAGTAAGCACCAGTTGTGCCAACAGGTCTTCCGTCAAGCAATGAAGCAATAGATCCAGAATTTTTAAAATACAACCAAAATTCAACAGTAAAGTCACCTGTACCAAAGGTCAATATATTGTTATCTGAATTAGTTGGATACATATAAGCTGATACAGAATTTGTTTCAGTACCACTCCAAAACGCAGAATAACCACCAGGATGATACGGAGATAATGCAGTTGAGGTTACATTTCCAACTTCTGTGATTGTATGATTATTAGTCGAAGCATCAACTTGATTATCGGATGTTTCTTCATTTTTCAAAAGTAATGTAGTATAGTTTGAGTTTGCTACTTTGAAAATTAATGATAATGCTGTATCACCAGATCCAAAACTAATACCATCTGATGCTTTAAATGTCAATGTAGATTCTGTAGTAGTTGCACTATCTTCGCTCAATGGCGTGATTGTAAATACAGAACTATCTTGACTAATTGTACCAAGTCCAGCAAAACTTCCATCTGATTCTACCGAGAAAGTTATGCCGTCAACAGCGTTATCAGAGTCAGTAGCTGTAAGTGTAATTACTGTTGAGGCACCTTCTTTTGAAAGTTCAATAGCACCAGTAGGACTAATTGTAAGACTAGGAGTCGCGTTAATCAAAGCAACGTTATACCAACCAGAACCATTTGAGATATAGAACCTACTATTTCCTGTCACATAAGCTTGATCGCCTGATGACATACCGGATGATGGTAGATCTTCTTTTGTGGCATATACATCTAACCCACCTCCTGAAGTTAATTCTCCTGAGGCATCTATGAGTCCTGCGAGTGTTCTATTGAGTGACATATCTTAGTACCAAATTTGTTTAATTGTTGATGCTACTGCGGAATCGGAACCTGCTCCACCTCCACCGCCTCCGCCGCCGGAGACTACACTTCCATCTGAAAGTTTAGTATTTACTTGACCAGTAACATTGATACTGGCGCGGATAGAGTTTGCTAATATACTAGTTGATCTTACAGGTTTATTAGAAACTATAGTTGTTCTGTCTCTATTATATGTTCTAATATCCTGTGAGTGTGCAGTGTTATTATATGTGTATGATTCTGAAATATTATCATTCCAAGATGCACCTGATACAGTACCTCCCATTCGCGAATTAAGTCTACTATGAAGATCTGCAATTTCTGTGGAATTTAAGAGTTTTCCTAGTATTCCAAGTTCCATAAAATATCCCGGTGCTTGACCATCCCAACCAAATGCATCACCAGTTGTACCACATTTTGTTCTTCCTACAGTTCCAACACTTGTCCCGTTGATATAAAACGTGGATGTTCCATTTGCATCTGTTGAACTTGCACCAGCACCAGTTACGATCACAGTTTGCCAATCAATAGAGATATTATAACCAGTGCTGTAAAAGGCATTACCACTTCTGTTAGAATAAATGCCTAAAGCCTTTGAATTATTATTAACCATAGGTATATGATCATTAGAACCACGCCACCATGTTCTCCATCCGCTATCCGTTACTCTTGGATACCAAACTGCAAACATAGTATAGTATTGAGGAAGATTGCCCATTGAATTAGAAACATCTATTCGGTTACATGCATCAATATTGATACAGTCTTTACCAAAATATGTTCCCTTTGCAAGAGCAGAACCGACAGTTGAACTCCATGTTGCTGCTCCACTATTTAGAATTCTGTCTGTACAAGAAGTGGCAGATCCAGACATACCTTCGATATCAAGGTGATGAATAGGACTATTTGCATCTACAAATGTGCTGACATTCTGCGTGTTGACACCATTGTTCAACACGTTATTTGACATATTACCATATTGTGTGGTAAGAATTGACGATGCAGGAGATATGACCTGATTTCTACCAGATATTGTTAGAGGATTGGTTTTATAATAAGAGATAGAAGGTCTTTCAACACCATTATCAGCTCGTATAGAAATGGTGGACATGACTACCCCTTACAATGTGATATTTGCAATAATATCAGATAAACCAGCGCTTACAATATTTACGTTCTTTGTGATATCAGCATTTGTTAGTGTAGTAATAGTAGCCGAATCAGTACCGGTATTACCATTACCATCAGAATCGAACTGCATACTTGTTCCATCGATTGTCAATTTGACTGTGGTAGCAATTCTTTCATTTGAAACATTATATGCACTTACACCAACAGATGTATTGATTGTAGAACCAGTATAATTATATGAACTTGATGCAGGAGTTACTGTTACCTTTGTTGGTACATCTAAACTCAATACGTGTATATCTGCATAATAACCACTCGTACCTTGTTCCAGCGCCCAGATTCTATCTGTGGAATCTCTACCTACAGCTGGGAATGTACCTTGCAATGTATTCGTTAATTCCCAACCATTTGTATTATCCCAAGTGTGCACATAAAGTGCCTGTGCAGTTGTAATGCCTAATATTGTTTTGGCATCGTTTAGGAAAATTGCCTGACAAATTGTTTGCGGAATTGTGGTTGTGCTATGATGTGTAAGAGTTTTTGGATCAGATGCACCACAAGAATATGTTACAAATGTTCTATGACTATCAGCACTGCCATCCTGTCTTGTTCTATCACCAGATAAGAACATAACAGTAAGATATCTTGTCCCACCTGATACATGGGTTTCGTTCCAACAGTTATTGATAAGACCTGCATTATTACCTACATCGGCATATGGGAATGCCATATGTGTAGAACTCTTGTTACCACTAATTGTAATATCTTCATTACGAGCGAATGTATTTGCTGAATAATCCCATTGCCAATAGAATGGATGATAATCATAGTTTGTATCAAAATATGGTTGATAAAAACCCTTATCAGCAGCATCAGCACCAGATGTAAAATCAGCAAATGTATTCGATGCCCAACAATTTAATCCTGAACCAATCGTTACAGCACCTCTTGCTCCACCATAACTTGTGCCAGCGGCTGATGGTGCAGCATTAAAGAGATGGAGCTGTGTAGCATTATTGCTGGAAACATTATATCTCATAATGTATTGTGTATAGTCATTATCCTTGGCAACTTGCAAAAATACTGGATTTCCATCGGTACCTTCACCAATGAATTGTACAGTGTAGTGATCTCTTTGCGTCTGATTATAATCAACTGATTCATGACCATTAAATGTAGATCTACCCCAGCCGTGCATTGGTCTATCGCCATATGACTGATAAACTTTACCTTGAGCTGTAATCCAAACTACATAATCATCATTGTTCCATACTGGAATCATTGGCATATCAATATCAGAGTTACCGGTTGTTCCTCCATAACCCTGTACTGAAACATCTGGAGCATCCTGATGAAGTTCAACATTATTTTGAGTATTAAACCAACCGGTTACATAGTATCTACTATATGGATAATTTGATTTTAACCAAAAAATTCTATCGGTGCCATCAGATTTTGTAAATCTCTTCACGGTTCCCTTTGGACCATTTGGATCCATAATTTGAACATGTTGTGGCAACCATGATGAACAAATATTATTACCGGCACCAGCTACCATTTGATGGACAGCTGTTTCTTTACTTAAAGCTAAAGCATATCCATATTTACTAATGGACATTTCTTTTTCCTGTGTTCCGCCATAATTTGCATAACTAGTGCCGGAATAAGCAGTATTAGTATTCTCGTCGCCTTGATGACCTTTACCAAATTTCATAGTAGCATTAAAGAGAGGAGCAAGTGTGGTCTTATCGTGACCTTCACCCTCAATATACATCACTGAATGGCTAGGATTAGGACTTTCAAATACCGAACATACTCTATGTGCAGATGATTTAATTTTACTCATTAGTCTTGCTCCTTAAACCATGTTACCACTTCGGCTTCATTTGACCAATCCGCACGAGTACCATCGCCATTACATTTCCAAGGTTGTAGTAGTACAATATCTCCACCACTATCGGTAATGGTAATCGTAGCAGTACCATCGTTTAATGTGGCGCTGTAATTAACAGTGAAGTCTGAATCTTCAATTGTTTTAGTAATACTAAATGCGGTTGTCATTTATAATTCCTTTTACTCTATTTATACTCGTTTGTACTTAAACTGAGTGGTCATATCCTTACCCTTAGCAGTGGTTCCGATTGCAGTAACATCAAGTGTAAGATAATCACCTTCACTCATACTAAATGTATTTGTCGAAACACTTCCTGTTGTTGCTGATGCTGCAAATGTAATTGTTGAAACGGTTGAACCATTTTTCTTTACAAGTGTGGTCACAGTATCATCTGCGGCAGTTCCTAAGATAGGTGTCACAGATGTAACTGTGAGATCAAATGGTGCATACCATCTTGCCGTACCAGTTGTAACACTCAAATCATCTTGCTGATATAGCGTGATATTAAAGATAATATCATCTTTTATTGACGTAGCTAATTCTGCAGAATCAATATAACCTGAACCATCGTTATCAATTAGGTTTACAATCTTTTCTCTAAACTGAGTAGTGTTATCCATATATGTGCCAAGATCTTGTGGTTCAAAAATACCGGTTGAGGCATTATAAACTAAACATACATTACCTGGAATACCAGGCACTTCTCTTAGTTCTACTGCAGTTTTATGGTGTTCTTGATCATGTTGAAAATAAAGAACTGACAAACCAGAGCCGTTACTATCGACTTCGAGATCTTTCACATTGATAGTGCCGAACATAGAAGCATGATTTCCGCATGCATAATATAATGTGTCAGGTGCAGAACTATCAACTGTCCATACTAAATCTCCAGATTGTGTTCGTGAACCAGTAACACCAGTTGTGTACTCACCAATATAGTTACCAGAAGAATGAAGACCAGCGCTATCTGTTGTCAAATAGAATGGATGACCAGAAGCATTTACTTGAAACGTATATGTACCACCTCTGCGAACTGGGCCAAGAGTAGGATTATCTCCATGATTAGCTTGAGAAAATGTGTATGCTCCAGCACCATTATTAGTTACACCGTATGTAACAGTCGGAGAAGTTAATGTTGGAATTACAGGATTTTCTGGTACACTAATTGTTAACCTTTGAATTTCTGTATCTGCTCCACCATTAATATCTGGATGTGATTGGCCAGTTACATTAAGCGTTGATGTCTGCCAGGATACATTGTTCTGTGTACCAGCGCCATCAATCCATTTCAAATGGATCTTGTGCGTTTGTGTCATTGCGCCATGAAGATCATGAGCAGCAAAGTTATTAACAGTATATGAACCCTTTTTATAGAGTGGCACATTATCCTGTGTGAGGTTAGTAATACCTACACGCTGATATGCTACAGTACCAGCATCCCAAGTCCATTTCCAATCTGGGTGGCCACCAGCATCCGGAGCATCTACGTTAATAGTAAATACTTCTGGCGCTATATCAAGAGTAGATCTTAGATCTGCATTATCTCTATTTCTACTCATGCGAGATCTCCTTGTAACATTGTTGCAACAATCGAATCAACCGGTCCGGGACCTGCAGTATTAATATAAATATTATGACTTGAAGTTGTTGAGCTATAAAATCCTGATGTTTGATATTGGTCAGCGGCAGCTACAGCATAGTTAACATTATTCATGTTATTAGAAAAATTAGTTTGATATCGTCCCGTTCCTAAATCGCTGATGCTAGAACTATTGAAGCTATCTAGAGTTGTAATCGTTCCAGTTCCGACTAGGTGAATCCAATGCTTTGCACTACCATTCGTCACAAAGGTAGAGGCGACCGTATTTCCGTCGGTATCTTGTATAGTTCCTACTGTAATTTTTCCGGTCATAACCTTATCCTACGAAAACGATATCCATCCAAGTTTGCCCTAGATAGAATGTGGTTGTTGTATTCGTCTTCCAAAATGCCCTAATACTATAACTTTCAGTAGTTTCAAGTTCGGCCATTGTTGAACCGTTACCAGTTGTAAAACTTGAACCACTTGTGCCGTGACTAAGAACTAATTTTTCAGTGTATATAGCGCCAGTGCCTTCTTTGAAAACCCACCAATACATCCAATCATCATCTCTGCCAATTCTAACACAACCTGAAAAAAGGTATAATCCTGAAACTGGAACTGTAAACGTATAATCTGTTGTATTCCATACAATACCGTTAGAAGCTGTTACAGTATTATACGGGACTTTATCACCTCTAGTATAACTTGTACTAGTATACGCATTTAATCCTGGTCCAGCTCTTACTAATGAAAATGGTTTATTATCAAATTTAAGATGGCCGCCAGAATTTGTTATAGTACTCATGCGAGGTCTCCAAACGCTGTAAAATCATTTATATCAAAATCAAAGTTTGTTCTATCAATAGAAGAATTTAGATAATGAGAATCCATCGGACAAAAACTTGTTGTTCTAAGAACTGCTGATGTTGGACCATCTTGCACACCATAATTATGCATTGTTGATGTGGTGACCAATCGCTGACTTTCCCCTATTACTATATAAACAGTATTTGCAAAATTATTACTAAAGTTGTGGTCATATAATCCCTCTCCATCATCTGTAATTGATGAGTGATTTAATGATCCTGATTGTAATACATTCGTTTGACCTAAATATTGCGCCGTAGCCTTGGCTGCATTCTGACTAGTCAGTGTTGCTGGTCCATCACCGGTTACATTTGATAGTGCTGTTACTCTGAGTTCGCTTGCCATATCTTAATTATACCTTAGGATACTGTGTTTTTATTTCTGCTACTTTTGCACGCCAATTTGCTTCATCATCATATATCATATGAAGCTGATCTTGCCAACTACCTAATTGTTCCACATAAGCAGCTTGTCTTTTTGCAACTATAACTTGATTCTGTTCTGCAGAGTCATTGCCAAAACTATAATCATCAGACATTAGACTAACTCCTCTAACTTATAATATATTGCCGATCCTCGTGAACCTGCACCGTGTGTAAACAATATTTGTACAAACACACTAAAGTAACCAACATTTCCACTATTACCAGATCCTTGTATATTTAATGTTGAAACATAATTACTATGATTCCATACAAAACTAGGTGCATTTCCATCAGCATGTTGATGAGAGGTGCCATTTGTTGGTGATGCACCGTTATAATCAATAGTGCCTATTGTATGATTTGCTCCGCTTCCAGTGGCATTCGTATGACCACCAGCCCAACATATCCAATTTACTCGGTTATAAATTTCATTGGCACTTGGCACAGCATCATCACCAGCATCGAGCATTGTGTATCTGAGAATGTCTATACCAGTGTTTGCAGTAGGCGATACACAAAATACGTTTTGATACATATATTGTTGACGTTCTCTCATGGTCTGAGCTGCCGCACTACTTCCAAAGTGAGTTAAATTACTTGCTACTTGTACTAAACCACCCTTTCTAATCTGTGCTGCATTGACATAAGGAGGATTGCCTGCTGAATCTGTCCATCCCGAGTGATATAATCTTGTACCTGCTTCAATGTTTAAAATAGGATTTGATGAACTATCTCTAAACGTGCTATTTGTGTCGCTAAGTGCTATAACAGCAGCAGAATCTAAACCAGCACCAGTACCCAATGCGGTATTAGAAGCATTTGCTGCCTCGGATCTACCAAGTATCGTCGCGATATCTCTATTTCTACTTACCATTAACTTATCACCAGATTACCGTTAATTGTTAGAACCACGCCACTGTCAAATGATATAGGACCTGCACAGTGAGCATTCTCTGCACTATCAATTGTTACATTTTGTGATAATATTTGAGGATTAATCCTAAACATACCACCTTTCAATTCACCACTTAATGATATAACAGTTGCTGAATCTGTACCACCACTCGAGCTTGATGATCCACCACCTGCTCCACCGGTATATACACTAATCAGAACTACATCATTTGAATCTGTAGCTTGTGTAAGAACTACAGATGTTCCATTTGATGCAGTATAGTCATCCGAATCTACAAGTAGAATACCATTCAGATGAACTTGTAACTCACCAGCATCATATGAAAGTGTATTACTATTATCATCAGCACCGGTAAATGTAGTTGCCGGTGTATTTATAGTATATTTATATTGTGTATGAGACAATGCACTTCCACTTGTTGCAGAAGTAAACTTAGTCACATTCAATATATCATTCAGACTTGCTGCAGAATTGATTACAATTGAATTACCTGTTGTTGCAGTATAATCTGCCGAATCTACAAGTAGAATACCATTCAGGAATGTAAGAATATTTCCTGTTGAATATGCAAGTGATGCACCATTATCATCAGAACCAGAGAATAATGTTTGACCTGCAGAGGCAGTATAGGTATATGTAAATTGTCTGGATGCACTATCAATAACAGAATTGATCAATGAAATGGTAGCAGCAGAGTCGACCCCACCACCACCGACATTTGATTGCCGTGCTTGAATATATGCGCTGTCAATAATAGCAGTAACACCGGCAGAATCTTGGAATCTATCTCTCAGTTGAATGTAGGCACTGTCAACAATAGCTTCGACTGTACCATCACCAATCCTTGCATTGATATATGAACTATCAATCAGAGATGTGACTGCAGCAGAATCAAGGCCAGCACTGATTCCTAGTGAATTGATATGATCGGCTGTAACATAACTTCTGACTGTATCAGAGTCAATGTACATGTCGCCAACTTCTGCCCAATAATCAGCGCCACTGAAGAAAATCCAGAAATCATAATTACGTGTTCCATATGAACCACGAGCTACAACAAAGGCAGAACATTTTACTCCTGAAGGATGAGTTAATATTCTTAAACCATTTCCAAAACTTACAGTTTTACTTAATGAGTTACCGCCAGCATCAAACCATGATAGTGATGTAGGTTCGACAATGGGACTTGCGTTATTGCTTATTGCATAACTTCCGTCTTCATATTCAATTTTGTATATCCATCCAGCATCTGTATTGGGTGTACTAAAGGCATAAAATGTTGTAGGAGTTGTTAATGTATATTTTACACCAGTATTTGAAGCATCAAACGGTTCCCAAGGATATGTACCACCGTGAGTTGCAAATACGCCTGTATTTGGATATGATTGTGTACCAGCACCAGAAAGAGTAAAATTAGCAGAGGTGTATCCAGGAGATTTCGTTAAGTGGTTGCCACGTGCATCTAATGCAAGGCCAGGATATTGTGACATGGTACCAGCAGGAAGCGGATATGATGAATATGAACTACTTGCTGAACCTTTATAAAGAGTATTACCATCTCTATCCCACCAGAAATCTCCTACTTGAAAATCAGATGTTGGAGCAGAACTCTGAATAAATGTTTTTCTTTCACCATAACCACTCAAGGCAACACTTAATACAGCAGCAGAATCAAGTCCTGCATCACCAGCAATTGATAAAACCTGTGCAGAGTCTAATCCTGTTGAAGTGCTATTGATCAGTGCAATTGTGGCAGCAGAATCCAATCCGTCAATGTCTGTAGTAACAATGTTTGTCGTACTCTGAACAAGCGCAGCAATGGCTCGGTTTCTGGAGCGGTAGGATTTTTCCTTTGATGATCCGAATCTATCTGCCATGTTACTATTTATCCATTAAATTCTGCGGTTGGTGGTGTAAATGTTGCAGTGTATCTTGCAACGCCTCTTGTGATCCTCATATCTTGTACATATCCATTAAAATATCCACCAGCCCCGTCAAAAGACCAACCAGATCTAAATCCACCTAATGCAATATTTAAAGAACCAGAAGATGTTTGTGTATCTTCAAGGACTCCATCTATAAACATCCTAAAGGTGCTTCCAGATCGTGTTACTGCAT
>Ga0233432_10003223_pt1 | contig 14840 bp, 19 predicted proteins | sample SI_122_August201_6_FD_179870 | JGI IMG/M metagenome (GOLD analysis project Ga0233432, IMG submission 179870) | Seawater microbial communities from Saanich Inlet, British Columbia, Canada - SI_122_August2016_10_MG | ecosystem: Environmental > Aquatic > Marine > Inlet | place: Canada: British...
GTTTTTGACCATAGTCAAATGATAAAGCTGTTACTGTTTCATACTCATTTAGTGCCTTAAGCAACAACGTTGAGCTATCCATACCACCTGAAAGTGATACTACTACGTGTTTTCCTTTGTTAAAATCTAATTCTAATTGCATTTTTTACATTAATTTTGGTAATCTAAATTTTAAAATAGGACTTCCATTTACTGTGGGTTGCCCCAAATCATCTATTTCTACGGTTTTAACTTTAATTGGCTTATTTCTAAACTTTCCGGTTAACATAGTATCCCCTTCTTCTATGGGGATTATTAGTTTTCCATTTTTATATTCAATTTTCATCTTGTATTGAATTATATTTAAAATACACATCCAAAAAATCCTTAGGGTATGTCATTACAAGACCTGTATAGGTAGGAATACTAACTTCTCTAGGCCATGGGTTTACACCTATTGCTTTTGCAGATTGATACACAACTTTTCCTAATTCACTACCTCCGGCTTTGCCTAGATATTCATATAAACTTTGATTTTTTTCCATATTATATATTATTTATTTGTTTAAATTTATTTACGTTATACATTACAATGTCCCAATTCTTTTCATCACCCACAAATTTATCTACTTTATGAGGTAGTTTATCTGTTAACCCATAATCTTCATATTTAACACCAGCTAAACCATGAATCACGGGGTTAGAAGTATCAATAGTTTCTATAAAAGGCATATCTTTATACCAACCAAATTCTTGGGGTATATTGCAACCTAATAAATGAACTCTATCATTTTTATCAATCAATCCTTTTTCCCAAAACTCTTTAATAGTGTAGAAGCGACCATAGGCTTTAGTTACAAAGTCATTTTCCATTTTTTTGTATTGGTTTAAATACCAACTAGCACCATATGAAAAAGCAATTTTTTTATAACCTTGCATTTTTAAAATGTTATAACACCCCCACGCTTCATCAACGTTATTTGCTTGCACTACAGCAACAGGGGTGGTTTCATCTGGGTATTGGTAACTTGCCCATAATTTTGCCGTAACTAACGTCTTATTTTTATCCTGCCAATAGTCAGGAACAATAAATTCATTAGGTTTAAAATAGTCTAACCAATAAGATAATCTTTCAGAATTGTAAGGAGTACCTAATTCATGAAGGGAATTATCCATGATGATATATCTCCCCAATTCTTTAGATTTTTGAAAGAAATTAAAATATTCTTTACTGTCATCCAAAAGGTGAGGTAAACAATAATCATAATCGTTAAAATCTCTACTTTTTTCTAAAAAAGGAACGGGTACTTCGTGACTTACTTTCATTATAACTTTTTAATTTGTAGTAAATATAATTAAGAGATGGGGATAACCCAAGTCCTCCTAAAATAAAGGTGAAAATATTTGGGTGCCAATGTTCCCCACATATTCCTAGGGCGTGTTTTAAAAATTCTATCATAGTTCAAATGCTTTAATAGTTTTTTCAAATGGGTTACCTTCAATATTTTTTACTTGGTTAAGCATTTCTTCTGCTAATTGTCTAACTTCTTTTTGAGCACTAGAGCTATTACGTAATTTTTGGAAATGGTAAAAACTTCTCCAATTAAACATAACATCCATTGAGATTTGTGAATTGAATGTTTTAAAGAAACGAGCTGATTCTTTTGCACGTTTACGTCCTAAAATAGGGGTAAAATATTCAATTGCCTCATGGTATAATTTATTACCTTCTCTAGTATAATTACGTAATTTTCCTTTCCATGTATTACTCCAATCTGATGGTATCAGCATTTTATCCTCTTTAAGTTCTTTATAACGAGCTGATTCCCCATTAATTGAAACTCCTACTCTATGTTTTAAAAGATGGATATGTGTTGCCTGATCTACATTTACTAGAAAATGCAATCCTGACTTTTCAAATGGGGTGTGATGTCCTTCTGAAGCTAACATTTTAAGCAGCTTATCTACTCTTGATAGTTTATCTTCGGTTAAATCACGTGAAGTTGACGTCCAAGCTGATTGAGCATGGACTGTGTCGCTTCCATAGTGTCCTAGTAACTCTACGGAGTTACCTATTTCTTCGTTAGTCATTGTTGTTGTTTTGGTTTTCTACCACGTTTTGATCTTAGAGGAATAGCATATTCCCCAAATATTTGTCTACAGTAAAAGTAAAAATCTTCTAATGAACCATCAAATTTTATTACTTCTTGTTCATAATTTTCTTTACTCATTCTAAAGGTTAAAATAAATTCTTTTTGGATTTGTTTTAGCTTTTCAGCTTCATCTTTTTCAAAATCCTCATATAAACGTTTTCTTCTAGCTCTATCTACTTGAGTTTCTTCCATCCATCTACCACTATCATTTAATTGAAGATATTTTTCATTCAGTTCAATTTCACAAAATTGGGCTTGCCAAAAGTAATGTGAATGATCAAAATCACCATTACGGATTTTATCTAGGGATGGTTTTAATTTATGGAGTGGTTTGTTTTTAGAATCCCACCTTCTCCACCATCTAAATTGATTATAATTAAGTGGTTGGAAGTTTGATAGCTTTTCTAATACAATTTCTTTTGGATGAGTTTTATATATCATTAACCTTTATTTCCCCAAATATACGAAACCTATTTCAGGTATCCAAATTTAATATGTAATTTGGTTTGGGTTATTGTTTTTTCTTTGTCTTAATATTTTATTTTTACGCCATTGTGATGTAGAAGGATCATTTAACATAGCATCTTCTTTTCTTCTTAGTTCATCTCCATCCAAAACCCCATCATTATTGTTATCCCATACTTTTTCTTCTTCTGATAGTTCAACAACTTCAATTTTTTCTTCAATAATGGGATGTTCTTGAGGTGTTGGGGTTAGTGGAATAGACTCTCCGTAAATATTTTTTTTAGACTTTATTTGTTCAAAAGCAAAATTAGCCGCAATCACAAGAGCAATAGCTAAAGGGTCGAAGACAAATATAATAGTTAAAAGTAACCAATTTACAATCTTATCCATAGCTACCCCTGTCAAACCTGAAATAAATTTAAGTGGGCCTAGTTCTGCAGCTAAGTCATTATTAGTAGATACTTCAACTATTTCTGTTTCATATTCAAATAATTGTTCATTGAACCCATCTACTTTAGAATTAATTTCAGTTTGTCTTTCAATAGCTTGATCTAATTGTTTTTCTAATGCTCTACGTGTTGAACTAGAGGTAGTTGTTATAATTTGCCCAGTTTCTTTATCTTTATATTGTATAGTATTATTTGATAACCCATTACGTAAATCAGCTACGGCTTTATTTATACTTGATTTTTCTTCATTATAAACAGCTAATTGTTCTCTAACATTATCTCTTTTAGTTTCTATTAAAGTAATTTGGGCATCAATGGTACCAGCTTTACTTGCAGTTTCTTGATAAGCTGCAGATAGAAAACCATAGATACCCATTGAAGTTATTCCAATTAATACTATACAAGCTAATGTAAGGTAAGATTTAAGGAAAAATGGGAGAGTTTTTCTATATTGGTATAATAAAGAAGCAATTACTAACTTTCCGGCTTCTAAAGAAGTAGCCATAATAATAACAGCTAAAGTAGCACCCGCAAAAAGTTTACTAAGACCACTAACTGAATAAAAGGCTGCTGAAGCAGAGACAGACATGGCGGATAATGCTATTAAAATAGGAAATAATTTTTGTTTCATTTTATTTTTCTTTTGAACCGTGTTTAACACCCATTATGGTACCTATAATACTAAAGGAATTTGTTAGAAGTATACCAAATAAATTAGACCATGTTGATTCTATAATTTTAGCATCATGTCCTAATAATAACACAAATATATATAATGCTGTTGTGACAAATCCAACCCCCATGATGACCCAAAGAGCAACCCTGACTATACTACCCATTAATTCTGTTTGGGTTTTCTTTTGCAATAATGTTAAATCTGTTTCTGCAATTTCTTTTGCACTTTCTGCTTCTAGTCTTAATGTATGGGCTTCATCATGTGCCAACTTTGCATCGTCTAATGCTTCTTGTAGTTTTTTATTTTGTTCTTTTTCTCGTTTTTCGGCATTACGGAAATGTTGTTTTCCGGTTATTAAAAGTTCTTCTGCTTTGGTTTTTTGTTCAACTGCCTCATCAACTGCTTTATTTAGTTGACGATTAACTCTTTTATTTTCTTTTTGAGCTTTTTCAAGTTCATTATTTTGTTTTTGAATTTGCTTTGTTACTTCAAGTCTAGTTCTTCTTTTATTAGAATCTTTTTCTTTGCAAACTCGGAGATATTCTTCAAATTCTGTATCACCTACAGGGGCTGCTAAAATTTTAAGAAAATTGCCTTCTATATAAACTTTTCTTTTTTTAGCAACTTCTAATAGAATATTTCGGGTATGTTCGGTTACTTCAACCATTTAGCTATCTATACACCTTGAATGGAGCTGTTTTATTTTTATATCCTTCATAATCTTTATAGAACTCTTCAAGGCGAGGTTCAATATCATCTGATTTAATAATCCAAAATTGTGCTCCTACTTGTTTTGCTTTCTCAATTTCTTGTTCATCTTGAGAAGATGAGATAATCCCTACAACACAACCATTACCATACTCAAAATTGATTTTTCTAATCATTTCAATCCCATCAAAAGAAGAACCAATAATGTTTAAATCAACAAACACACACTCTGGTTTTTCTTTATTTGGATCATTTGAAAACCATCTCTTAAACATTTCGGCTGCTTTATCACTACTATCTAATGCCTCGATGGAAAGAGCGATGTCTAAAAGAGAACAAGCATCCTCAAATACTAGATGAAATAAATTTTCATCGTCTATTAACATTAATGTATCAATCATTGTTATCTATCTTTATCTTTATTTTTGTTCCTGTTACGGTTTTTTTGTGGGATGGAATCCATTGTACAAATAAGCGGTTTGTTTTTCTTCCACCTTTTTTCAATTCTATTTTACCTCTATATCCAGATTTTTCTGCATTATGCTCTAAATTGGATCTATTATAAATATAGCTACTGGGGTTCCACTCAATTTTTTCTTCTAATTTATTCAATTCTTCGGTTAAATGTTCTTTATTTTTATAAACTTTTTCTACATTAATATTAAACTTATGTTCTTCTAATATAACTTTACATATGTTTAACCCTAACCCGGTACCAGATTCTTCTTGGTCTTCTTTTCTAACGTATGGTTTAGACAATTCTTCAAAATCTTTTTGGTCAATACCTCTACCATTATCTTCAATTATAATAAAACTCCCTTTATGGTAGCATCCTTCTTGGTATACTTTAACCCATTTAGTGGGGGAATCATTATACTTTAACCCATTTCTAATTAAATTGTCTACTGCTGTACAAAATAAGGGTTCATTTACTTCTAGATGTGAGGGGAGGTTATCATCTAATAGAACTTGATTTTTATATGCTGTTAAACGTAAATAATCTGATAATATTGATTTGATGTTAGAGGGTTTAGTGCTCATTTGAGCATTTTGTTTTACTAAATTAGTAAATTCATATACTCCTGAGTATACTTTTTGGGCATGGTATAACCCATCTTCAATTAATTTGAGTGGAGATTGGATTTTTAAATTTTGAATTTGCTCTTCAGTTAATCTTCGTTTTAATGATTTAATACCTCGTGGTAAGTAAGTATTGATTCCACTATGCATATCATGTCTAATTATCTTAGCAGCATGTTCTAAGAATACATTTTTAGAAAATAAGTCTTCTTTAAGATGTTGTTTATTAATAATAAACTCATGTACTACTTTACAAAATGGAGGTATAAATAATAAAATACATGCCCAACCAAACTGAGCAAGGAGTAGAGTAGGTTTACAGAACCCAAACACAATAAAACTTTCCATTAAAAAGAATATTATTATTATTGTTGTTGAAATTAATAACGCTATTCTGGAACCTAATGATATTCCTTCTAATAATTTCACTTACGGTTTCCTTTATGTTTATCTATTCTATCTAATATTTCATTTAGTAATTCATTTTTAATGAATCCAGCCATTGAAGCATTTTTAAGAGCAGAAATTAATTGGAATATCATAAAAGGTGCTAATATCGTTTCAGATAACCACCATGTACCTGTGAATCCTAATTCTATTGATAGTACAGCTGTGAGTATTAACTCCCATGCAAATATATTTTTAATAACTCTTAAAGCTCTATAAGTTTTAAATCCTTCCCTCTTTACACCAGCTATTACTCCAAAAAATCCATCTAATAACATAACTGCAATTACTGCCAGATATTGTTCTGAATTCCCCATGGTTAATTCCATAAAATAACTCCCTATAAAACCAAAGGTTGTAGACAACCCCATTATAACCATTGCTGTCTTTCCCATCATATCTATCCTAGTATTCATTGTGTTATAGTAATGCCTTATTAAATTTATCTCACCTAATTACACTATTATTATACTATATTTTTACTTTCAATTAATGTATAAGTAAATGAATTTCCGTAAAGTTTCGCCGATTTATTTACAACTTCCATAAATAATTTGAAATCTGAATTAGCTGCTATAACTTGACAACCTGCTGACCATCTATCTATTTGAGTTGATTTACCACCCTCTCTTGAGGTTGCTCTGTGTATATTAATCCCATAGATACCTTCTTTAATACTTTCTTCTGTAAAATCATACACACCATCTTTGTTTTTATCTCTATAAACTTTAAGTGGACTTTTTTGTCTAAGTGCTTCGTATTTACCTTGATGTAATCCAATAATATGTGAACCTCTATATTGTCCAGGTACTAAAATTGCAACACCATCTTTATTCATTAAGTTTCTTTCCCAATGTGAACCTGGGTCTGTTGTTGCCCCAAAACAATGAAACATCTTTTCTCCATTAACACTATATGATACAGTTACACAATCATCAAATTTATTAGTAACTTTACCTTGAGTATCTGAGTTTCGTATACCTACTATATTTAGATTATAATCTCCTCCCTCAAACCAACGATAATCTTTTGATTCAACTGCTTTTTGTACTTGTTCTCTTGTAAAACACTCCATTATTTTTCTTTTTTAAATATTTTAGTTACACCATCAATCCCAAACGATCCAAGAGTAATAATTACAAAAGAATTATAAATAAATTCTTGAACCGGAAGATCTTTACCTAAAAATCCTGTTACAATATCTGCTACTGCAAATAAAGTCATTATAGCAAAAGAAGCAAACCCAACAATATTTTTCTCATTAAGAGTATTATCGTCTTTAAACATTTCATTAAACTTCATAATTTTATTTTTTAGATAATTTACCATGCCATAAAACTTTTAGATTAAAACAATTTACTATAAATATTAAAAAAAGAGACACTAACGTGTCCCTTTTATACTAAAATAAAAATAAATACTTACCCATCACAGCTCACGCAGTCTGCCATTCTACTTCCTAAATCTCCTTTAATCACTGAGTCTGTTCTTAGATAATAAAACGTTTTGATGCCTAATTTCCACCCTTCTAGGTGTACTTGATTAATCCATTTTGGGGAATCACTAGGATCAAATGATAAATTTAGGGATTGAGTTTGATCAATGTACTTTTGTCTGATAGCTGCTTGTCTAACTAATTCTAATTGGTTGACTTCAGGGAATGTTAAAAATAATTCTTTTTCATCAGGTGATAAGATGTTATCTGGGATATTCATTACGGAACCACCATCAATTAACATTTGATCCCACCATTTATCTTTATCCTCACCTTTTTCCTTTAATAATGCCTGTAATGACTTATTTTTTCTAATAAATGTACCCTTAGCACCATTAAATGTATAAATGTTAGCTGGTAAAGGTTCAATACCTGCACTTATACCACCTACAATAACTGAGTTAGATACTGTGGGGGCAATTGCTAATAAATGAGTATTTCTCATTCCTGTGCCTTTGCACCAAAGAGGTTCTCCATATTCTTGAGCTAAAGCCATAGATGCTTTATCTGCTTTACTTCTTATATCTGAAAATATGTTATGTGTATGGGCTGTAGATGCTATTGAATTAAATGGTAATTTTTTTTGTTGTAAGAAAGTATGCCATCCCATTACACCTAACCCTAATGCTCTACCTTTTTTAGCATGGTTGTGAGTTCTTAGTAATGAATCTTTACCATTTGATTTATCAATAAATTCTTGCATTACCCCATCCAAAAACCATGTAGCTAATTCAACAGCATCTGTGTCTTTCCATTCATCATATTTAGCTAAATTCATAGAAGATAAACAACATATGAATGAATGTTCTTCATCTGTGAATAATGTAATTTCAGAACAAATGTTTGTCATTGTTACATCTAAGTTATTTAACCTATAAGCTATTGGGTTATCTTTATTAACATTATCCTTATACATGATATAAGGTTCTCCAGTTTCCATTCTTGATTTTAAAACTGTAGCCCATCTATCCATTGATTCGGGGTCTCTAGCTTCTAATTTTCTCATAAACGAATCCCCCACAACTACACATTGGTGTAGGTTAAGACATTGTCTATTTGGATCACCTTTAGGCCTACGAATTTGTAAAAATTCATCAATATCTCCATGTTCTATATCTAAATTAACAGATGCTGCTCCTCTTCTTACATTTCCTTGGTTAGTAGCAATAATTGCTGAGTCGAATATTTTAGCCCAAGGTACTACACCTTCACTCTTACCATTACCTGTAATTTCATCTCCACGTTCTCTAATGCGAGATAAGGAAATACCAACACCCCCACCAGATGCTGTTAGTTTCATTAATTCGGCGTTAGTTAACCCGATCCCACGTATTGAATCAGGTGTATCAACCCCAAAACATGAAATTGGTAAACCACGGTCTGTTCCCATATTTGATAATACAGGTGAAGCTAATCCTAACCAACCATTCCACATAAGTTTGTAAAATTTAGGTCCTAATTCTGGTTTTTTTAATCTTATAGCAGCTGCGTTAGCAACTCTTCTATAAGCTGTTCTTACATTTTCACCTGGTAGTAAATATCCTTTTGAAATTGTAGCTAAGGATATTTCATCCATCCATTCGGGGTATTGTTTTCCAGCTTCCCAATTGCTATAATCTGCTTGTAATGCGTTATTTTCCATATCTTAAAATATACTGTTAGCGTCCCAATCTTGAACACCTTTTGAATAATTAGTAACTCTATTTGCAAAGAAATCTGTGTGTTGTTTTCCAGCTGATAAGCTATCAAACCATTTCATTCTTTTTACTGCATCTTTATCTATACCATTTACAATCGCTCCATATCCTAAATCACCCATTTTAGTATTTACTCTATGTTTAATAAATGATACTAAATCATATTTTGGGCATCCTTTTAGATCCCCCATTTCATAAACTTTATCTATAAAATCTAATTCTAATTTTAATGATAGTTGAGCTGCTTCTTCAATGTCAGCTTTTAATTCAGGTGTGTTGAATTCAGGATGTTCTTGCATTAAAGTTCTAAATAACCAACATCCAGCTTCAGAGTGTAAAGATTCATCTCTAATGCTCCACTCTACTATTTGACCTACACCCTTAAGTTTATTATCTAATTTAAATGATAATAAAACAGCAAACGAAGAAAATAAATTTACGCCTTCTGTAAATGCTGAAAATATAGCTAATGATTTAGCTCTTTCATGCCAATTAGGGGTACCATCGTGAGAATCTCTTACAGTAGTTAAAGCATTAATTTTAGCCATTGTAGCTTCATCTTCTAAAAACTCAGCAAAATTATCTAACCCTAATTCTTCATTTAATAAAGAATAAGCTTCAGCATGTATAGTTTCAAAAGCACCAAATGTTACAGCCATTTTAATAATTTCAGGTTTTCTAAACCATTTTGTAACTAAGGTTGACCAATAGTCATTTACTACAGTTTCGGTTTGAGCAAATCCCTTTAATATAGTACCGATAATGTTTTTTTCATTTTCTGTTAGATTTTGCTTCCAATCATTAACATCCGACATCATTGGTACTTCTGTATGCAACCAATGTGCTTGTTGTTGTTTTAACCAAAAATCTGATGCTTTTTGATATTCGAACGGTTTGTAAACAATACGTTCAGTCAATAGATCCTTGTTTTTTTGCATTTTTAATAATTATTTTTTAGGGTTACGAATTTAATTCAAAAAACTTATCTTTCAATGCTTTCTTATCAAAAGAATCAAAATCACCATAACTTTTGTTATTGTTGGGGTTAGAAACTTCAGATTCAAATTCTTCATCAGGATCATAATCAGTTACTTCAAAATGACCTGTAGATGTATCGGCTTTTACACCAAACGTTAACCCATCTATGCCATACCTGTTCTTCATAATATGAAATCTTCCTGTTCCGTTTACTTTATCTTTAGCTTTTCTTGATAGGGACATACAAAAATCTGTTATCATTATTTTATCATAAGATCCAGCTGCTTTATCACCCTCAATAACATCATCTTTGGCACCTGCACGATTTACTTGAGAAACACTCCAAATAGGAACATTCAATTCTCTAGCTAATCCTTTAGTACTTGTATAAATATCATCAATTTCTCCTTTACGATCTGCTGTTCGTTTCTTTGTTGAAAGAAGGTCAACATAATCAATAATTACTAAATCAGGTTTAGTTCCTAAATCAGTAACTTTTTTAATATGTGATTCTATTGTAGATATTGTCGCACGTCCTGTTGGGAATTCTTTAATAATTAACTCCCCAGGTAACTTAGGAATAATTTCTTCTACTTTTTCACGGGATTGAAGTATTTTATCTACAGGAACTTTAGTAAAAAAGGCATCATATCTTCTCCCTACATAATCTTCACCTAATTCAAGGGTGTAGTGAAGAACATTATACCCCATTCTTACAGCATAACCTCCTAAAGCTACTAAACTCCACGATTTACCACCTCCGGGATTTCCAAATATAAGACCAAAATCACCATTTCCTAAACCACCCTGTAATAAATCATTAATACGTTCCCATGGAGTTGGTAAAGTTTTTCTAGAATCTTCTCTAAATCTTGATTCAATATCTTTATTATACTCATGCCCTATATTTTTATCTTGTCCGGCCTTTAAAGCATTTTCAACCATTATTTTAATTGAATCATAATCACCAGCTTTTAGTAAGTCTACACTACTTAGTAATGCAGATTTTAACTGTTGATTCTTGCAAAATGTAGAAAATTCTTCTCTAACGTATTCTAAATCTTCTTGGGAAGCACTATAGGCTTCTCTAAGTTGTTCTCTAATAGAAACTTTAAGTACTTCATTTGTTACTTTTTGTAATTCTACTTTAAGAACATCCATTGAAGGAGTTGTATTGTACTTATCATAGTAATTTAGAATTTCTTTAATAATCCATTGATGGGCTTGGTTATCCCAATATTCCTCACTAATAATGTCATGGATGTTTGTTAAAAACTCTTTATGAGTTAGCAGAGCCGATATTACTTTAATTTGAAAAGATGTACCGTATTGATTTAAATTTACTAGTGTGATAACTTTTATTTTAAAGGGTTAGTATTATTATTTAATTCAGAAAAAACATCTTTTATCCAAAATTCTAAATTTCTAATCATCCCACCTAATTTATCTTCATTATACATGGCAATAAACTGTTCAGGGAGATAATTTAATTCTTTGGATTCTACAATATTATAGAGATAACTTTTATCATTTTCATCTAACATAGGGTTTGATAAATCCATGATTTTATAATTTCGTTCTAGAGCATCTATGTTTTGAATTATGCGAGCATATATAACATTTTCTTTAAATTTAGATTCACAAATATTGTAAATATCATCTAATGTTAAATCTCGTTCACTTAATTCTGGGAATAGTTTATATAGTTTTTTAGGGCCTAATCCTTTTACTCCTGCTACTTTATCAGAGTTATCACCCATTAATGTTTTGTATATGATAAAATTAGTGGGGGACATTTTGAATTTTTCTACTACTGTTTCTTCAGTATAAAATTCTTTTTCCATAGGACGATATACAATAACATTTTGATTTATTAATTGTAAAAAATCTTTATCAGAAGATACTATAAAAACTTTATCTTTTGGATCTTGAGGGATAACACTTGACAAATATGCTATAACATCATCAGCTTCAACCTTAGGAATACCTATTGTCTTAACGGGGAGGGTTTTCAGATATTGGATTATACGAACTATTTGATCTACTTTAGCATCATGTTCATCCTCTAGATTATCAAATGCATCCCAATTAGTAATACGTTGTAAATCTCTTCCAGACTTATATTCAGGGAGGAGATTTTTTCTACTATTAGAAGAACCAGCACCATCAAATATAACATAAACTTGGGTTGGGTTTACTCTTCGAATTTCAGCTCCCAAAGATCTAAAAAATCCACCTAAACCCCCAACATGAATCCCTTCGGGGTTAACCATATTCATCATTGCAAAGTTTCTAAAAAATAGATTTAATCCATCTATCATTAAAATTCTTTCTCCTTCTACAGTTTCTTCCCCTTGCTCCTCCATATTATCGAGAAGCTTAAGTAAATCTTTATGTTTCATGGTAAATTTATTTAGGGGGGAATATACGAAAATTCCCCCCGATAACCTAATTTTTATTTGGGCTCATCTGTATGAGATGTGATGTCAGTATATGCTTCATCTTCTTCAGCAATTATAAAATCACTGCCACCTAAAATCTGTTTCCACTGCTCACCGTGCTCATCTTTATAGGCTTTTAAAGCTTTATCATCATCAAGAATAAACCCATGAGGTGTCATAACAATTTTACCTCTAGTAGTAACCCCATTAATGTGGTTTTTATCAATTTGGAGATTAGTACGCTTAGCAAATTCTACTTGCTTACCATCTTTAATTGCTTTGATTTTGGAAGTTCCAGCTGACATTACATTTCCAAATGTTACTACAAATGTAGAATCAAACCACATAGCATACCCACCTTTATTCATCAATTTAGGCTGTCCCATAGGTGATTCTGCCTTTAATGTCCATACCTTATTAATACAAACTAAAGTATTTGTATAAGGATTACTTTCTTTCCTAGACATTACAATGCGTTGGTTAACGTTATTTCCAAATTGGGTTGACATAGCACCTGCGTTCCATTCGTTATTATTCTTGTTAGATTTTAACGACATTTCACAAGGCACAGACCCAATTGAATCCCAACAGAACATCAAGTCATACGGTAAATTACCTTTCTTCTGCTCATCAAGCAAATCTAAAATAAACCCAGCTACATCTTCAATTGAATTAATAGTTTCTCTATCTACATAGATAAAATTACCATTATAATCTACGATTTCACCTGTTTCTTTATCAACCACTTCATTAACTTCAAGTCCCATCATCTTAGCGTGTTCCCAAGACCATTTCATTTCTGTAATGATAAACACAGGTAAGATACCTCTTTGTTGTGCAGACACAGCTCCTTCAATCATTGCTGTTGTTTTCCCGGTATCTGAGTGTCCTCTAAGTAAAACAATATGTCCTTGTGGAATACCGGGCACAGAAGTTATTTCTTGATAAGCTTCTGATAGAGGTATCCAAGTTTGTTCTTTAAACTTTGCTTTTGAAGACAGTCCCTTCTTAGTCTTAAAGCTGTCTAAATTGAAACTTGCTTTAATTTCGGAGGAGACTGCCTCCGATAGTGATTTTTTCTTTCTTGCCATATAACTTTATTTAAAACGGTAAATCGTCATCTTCTTTATCAAACATCTTGTCAAACTCATCTATTTTAGTAGATTTTTCTTTAACGTTTAACGAATAATTTGACTTTGTTTCTTCTTTAACATCTGAATCAAACTTCTCAGCTGGCTCAGAAATGATATCACCTTCCCCTTGGGAATCTTCTGGAGATAACCATTCTTGAAGTGCAGTTTTCATCTCATCATAACCAAGTGGCTTAAATACTTTCATAGGATCTGCTTGATCATCTAGTAAAGAATTTACTACAGCTTCGTCTGTTGATAATGGAGTTACTTTTAATGAAGGTCCGATTGATGTTTTATTGTAAGGTGTTCCTGTAACTTCAGGACCTACAGTAGTCAATTTAATATCTCTACCTTGAGCAACATCAGTAAAATCACCAATTTCCTCATCAGCAGCCATATTTAAGAACTCTTGATAAACTTCCTTACCAAATTGCCATAATTTAACTCCCTCATCTTCTTGACCTCTAATAATAATAGGAGCAAAAGTACGAACTTTAGCATCTAGCTTTTTAGCTAGTCTCCAATTTTCCTTATCATTAGTATTTCGGAGTTGCTTTACAAATTCTACAATAGGATCTTTCTCTCCCCAATTTTCAGGAGATGCCATTACTTTTTTACTACCAATACCATAATAAAACTTCATCTCCGTAAATGGATTTGCTTTATTATACTTAGAGGGTACAACACGAATTAATTGTTTACCTACTGAAGGTCTCCAAAAAAGATTTTTACTATTTCCTCCTCCACTGTTATTTGATTGCTTGTTCAGTGACTCCAAGCGTTGCTTTATTACATTTAAATCCATAATATAACTAATTTTTAGTGTTTAATTTTTAATTTTTTATGTACCATAATATACGAAATATATATGGGGGAAACAAGTTATTCGAAAATTACTTTTAAACTTGTTGTGATTTTTTGATGGGCAGTTGATGCATGGGGGTTTCGTGAGTATCTCCATTCACTTGCATACTCAGTTTCTATAAATAATGTAGCAGTATCTCCTTTTAATTCTCCTAGATTGAAAATATTGAAAGTTGGATGGGTGTTGTACCTAGAGTAAACACCAAATAAAGTACTGGAATATGGACAATCCATACAAGTATGGGGAGTTATTTCATATCCCACTAGGTTCGTTA
>Ga0233432_10003224_pt1 | contig 14837 bp, 18 predicted proteins | sample SI_122_August201_6_FD_179870 | JGI IMG/M metagenome (GOLD analysis project Ga0233432, IMG submission 179870) | Seawater microbial communities from Saanich Inlet, British Columbia, Canada - SI_122_August2016_10_MG | ecosystem: Environmental > Aquatic > Marine > Inlet | place: Canada: British...
TGAAATGTTGCCCGGGTGGTGGAATTGGTAGACACGTTGGACTTAAAATCCAATGAGCAGTAATGCTCGTACGGGTTCAAGTCCCGTCCCGGGTACAAAAAAGGCTGAAGATATAACTTCAGCCTTTTTTTTATTATGTTTCTTTAATTTTCTTAAATCTGTTGGCTAAATAATTTATCTATTTTACTTGCCATTAAAAAATCATTTTCATGAAGTCCATCAATCTTGTGTGTAAATAATATCACTTTTACAGTTTTGAAATTAATATGGATGTATGGGTGATGTCCTTCTTTTTCAGCCAAATTAGCAATCTGGTTTGTGAATTTAATTGCCTTAGGATATTCTGAGAAATTAAACTCGCTAATTATTTTTTTAGACTCTGAAACTTTCCAGCTTTCATCTACAAGTTTTTTAAAAGATTTTATTTCAGAATCATTTAAAGGTGGTATACCACCTTGACATGGAATGCAGTTTTTTTTAGTAAACATATTTTAAAATATTAAAGTTAAACAAATGATTATGCAGTATAATGCTTGCATTGCTATAGTTCCCCAATTTGCACTTACTAATTCTCGTGAATTATATTTATTATACAAAACTGAAAAAACATATCCTCCATATAATAAGAGTAATCCAATTGCAATAAGTATTAAATTGTTTTCAATTTTAGTTGCTAGAATATATGTGAAGAAAATAGATAGTGCTAATATAAAAAGGTAGATCCACCTGCTTTTTTCTTTTCCAAAAGTTACAACTAAATGATTTTTATGTGTTTTTTTATCACTTTCCATATCTGGAAATTCATTTATTAAGAGAATATTAGTTGTCAATAGCCCCATTGGTATTCCAATATAAAGGCAGTTGATTAAATGTTCAGTTGAGTTAAGATCACCATCAAATATTGCAAATGCAGTACCTAGAGTGATTAAGGGTCCAAAAGTTAAAAATATTGTTAACTCTCCCAATCCTTTTCTAGCAACTAATCTTAATGGTGGGGCAGTGTAAAAATAGCCTAGAAATAAACCTGATAATGCGCAAATTAATACTGAATTTATATTTGCAGGATTTGTTGAAAATAAAACTATTCCACCTATTAATAGTGCTACAGCTGTTAATATTAAACCAAGTTTTTTAGTTCCTTTTAATGTTATAAGCCCAAGTTCTATAGCCCTACTACCACCAGACACTTGTTGAAAATAATCACTATTTTCTTCATCTGTTCCATCTTTTACATCAAAATAATCATTTAAAACATTAGAACTTAAATGCGCAATCATGACACCAATAATACATAGTATAAAATTTGACACATTAAACAAATCATCTCCAACTCCAGCAAAATAAGCACCTACTGCCAAGATTGGTAGAATAGATGCTGAAGTAAATGGCATTCTAGTAATTGCTAATCCTTTGATAAGTTTGGTAGAAAAATTAATTGGTACTTCAACATCATCATTAATTACTTCAGTAACTCCACAATATCCTGTTTGTGCTTTGTCTTTACCATTTGCAAATGTTGGGGTAATTCTAATTTTTGCATTAATTTTTTCTTTGTTTTTATTTATAAAATATGTTTTTCCAACATACTCTCCATGTTTAACGGCATCATCTAACCAACCTGCAACATTTTGTAAAACAATTTCACCAGGAGAGAAAAGTGATACTCTTTTTTTTCCAATTATTTCTTCTTTAGAATATCCAAATATCTGTACGGCACCATCATTCATAGTTAATATTCTTCCTTCCATATCACATGTTATTGTGCTTTTTTTCATGATTTTAATTTTTTATTATTTTTAAAATTAAATAAGTTTTTGATAAAACTTAAATGGTTTTTAGTATTTATAATTTCAAATTTATAAAGATTTTTATCAGTTTGAATTACAAAAATTCTGTCACTTGACTGAATTGTTATTTTTTCATAAATACAAGATTCAGCAAATTCTTGCTGCTTAAATCTAAAAAAAAAGACTATTCCATTCTTTCTCAAGTCAAAATTTGTACTTATAACGTCATTATATTCTTGCAGATTAATTTCAAACATATTTGAATCAATACTTTTTAAAATATATTTTGATGATCCAAAGTTTTTTGATACCAGTCTTTGATACCAGCTGTAGGCTTTACCACTAATTTCATCAACCAATTTGTGATTGGCTTCTGGATCATTATTTATGCCGAATAACATTAATATAACTTATTTTATAAACATCTATGCAAATATAGTTATTTATCTAATAATAATTAATATTTTTGTATAACTTTATTAGTAAAAAGATATATTTATGAGTATTTTGTTTGAAAAGCTTATTAAAAAAATTAAAAATTTTGACGCTAAAAAATATTCATACTCAAGAAATTATGTTGACGGAGAAGTATCTCGTTTATCACCATACATTTCTAGAGGATTTATTTCTACTTTTCAAGTTTTTGAAATATTAAAAATGAATTTTTCAAGTATTAAAGAAATAGAAAAATTTGTTCAGGAGCTGGCGTGGAGAGATTATTTTCAACTTATATGGTATGAAAAAAATGTTGAAGTTAGCTTAAAGAAAAATTTATCTGTAAATAAAAAAGGAATTCCAATCCCAATTTTAAATGCTCAAACATCTATTAAGGCTATAGATAACGAAATTCTTAATTTATACAAAAATGGTTATATGCATAATCATTTTAGAATGTATGTTGCTTCATTGATATGTAATTTTAGTAATTGCGACTTCTTAATTCCTTCAAAATGGATGTATTATTATCTACTCGATGGTGACGTTGGGTCAAATGCACTAAATTGGCAATGGGTTTCAGGTTCTAGTAGAAATAAAAAATATTATTTTAATCAAGAAAATTTAAATAAGTATTCAAGGGTTTTACAAGAAAATACTTTTATAGATGTTGATTACAATTTCCTTGAAAAACTAAAAACTCCGCAATTCTTTACAGAGCTAACAGATTTTAATTTATCATGTACTCTACCAAATTCCGATAATTTTAATTTGGACAACAATAAACCTCTATGCATTTATAATTATTATAATACAGATCCAAATTGGAGAAAAAATATAGACTCTAATAGAGTTTTATTACTGGAGCCATCAATATTCAATAAATATCCAGTCTGTGATAAAGCTATTGATTTTCTATTGAAATTATCAAACGAAATTCCAGAAATAAAAATTTATACTGGTGAATTCCGAGATCTCACTAAAAATTTCTATAATTCCATATATTACAAACAACACCCACTAAATATTAAATATAAGGGTGTTGAAGATTCGAGAGATTGGTTAACTTCAGTTAAAGGCTACCATCCTTCCTTTTTTTCTTATTGGAACAAGGCAAAAAAAGAATTAAAATATTAAACTATGTATTTAAGCTTGAATGACATACAGCAAATGGATAAAATTTCTAGGCTAAATTTGATCAACTCTATAACTGGAGTAAAACCATCAAATTTAATAGGAACTAAAAGTAAGGATGGCTTTTCCAATCTTGCAATTTTTAGTTCGGTTGTTCATCTTGGGTCAAAACCTCCTCTAATAGGATTTATTACAAGACCTGCAATTAAATTGGGTCGTCATACTTTAAAAAATATAATAGAAACAAAGTGTTTTACGATAAATCATGTTTCTACTGATATAGTAGAGAAAGCACATTACACATCTGCTAAATTTCCCAAAGAGATATCTGAATTTAAAATGTGTGGTTTGAATGAGATTTATCACCGTGATTTTTCAGCACCATTTGTTAATGAAAGTAGTGTAAAAATAGGATTGCATTTAAAAGAAATTATACCGATTAACAGTAACAAGTCCACATTAGTAATTGGGCAAATCGAGCATCTAATTTTAGATCCATCAACAATTAATGATAATTATATACTCGATTTAGAGAAATCAAAAGGAGTTGGGATAGGAGGTTTGAGTGAGTATTATAAGTTAAAAAAAATCACAAATTATCCATATGCAAGAGTAGATGAACTACCAAAATTCAATAATAAATCATAATGAAAAAAGCTATTTTAATTTTCCCTCATCAGCTGTTTGAAAATATTAAATGGATTGATAAAAGCGCAAAAGTCTTTTTGATAGAAGAATCTCTTTTTTTTAGTCAATATCTTTTTCACAAGCAAAAAATATTATTTCATCGTTCATCTATGCAGTTTTACTTTAATTATTTGGTAACAAACGGTTTTGATGTTGACTATGTAAATAATCATGAAAATATTTCTGATGTTAGGCTATTGATAAACCATCTTGTTTCTTCTGAATATGATAATTTTAAAATGATCAACCCAGATGATAATTATTTGCTCAATAGAATAAATCAGTTAGTGAATAAACACAATGTTTCAATCGAAATTTTTGATAATCCTCAATTTATAAACACATTATTAGACTTAGATTCATTTTTCAAGAATAAAGAAAAAAAATTCTTTCAAACCTCATTTTATATTAGCCAAAGAAAAAAAATGAAGATATTGTTAAATGAAGATGATAAGCCTGTTGGAGATAAATGGAGTTTTGATACTGATAATAGAAAAAAATATCCAAAAGGTAAGATAGCTCCAAAAATTAATTTTCCTTCAAAAGATTCTATTCATATAGAAGCTGAAAGATATGTAAACAAATACTTTGAAAATAATTATGGCAATATTAATGATAAAATAAATTATCCATGCACACATTCTTCTGCCAAAGAATGGCTTGAACAATTTATTAAATTTAGATTCAAAGAATTTGGAGATTATGAAGATGCAGTAATGGTAGATGAAGTTTTTTTAAATCATAGCGTGTTATCTCCAATGCTTAATATTGGATTGATTACTCCAAATGAAGTGATCTCAGAAGTATTAAAACATAAGAATGATATTCCATTAAATTCTTTAGAAGGTTTTGTAAGGCAAATTATTGGCTGGAGAGAATTTATTCGTGGAGTTTATCATTACAAGGGTGTGCAACAGCGCAATAGTAATTTTTTTGATTTTAAAAGAAAAATGCCAAAATCATTTTATGATGGATCAACTGGAGTTTTCCCTTTTGATAATTGTATCAAAAAGGTTTTGCAAAATGCTTATTCAAACCACATAGAAAGATTGATGATATTAGGCAATTTTATGTTGCTATGTGAGATAAATCCAAATGATATTTATAAATGGTTTATGGAATTATATGTAGATGCTTATGATTGGGTAATGGTTCCTAATATATACGGTATGAGTCAATTTTCAGATGGTGGTTTGATGTCTAGTAAGCCATATATCAGCAGTAGTAATTATGTAAAAAAAATGAGTAATTATAAGAACGGTCCATGGGCTGTTATTTGGGATGCTCTTTACTGGAGATTTATTGATAAGCATAGACAAAAATTAGTGAAAAATATTAGAATGAAATTTATGATTAATCTATTTGATAAAATGGATGATGAAAAAAAGAATTTACATATTTCTACAGCAAATACCTTTCTTAAATCATTATGATAATTATTAATTAAATTAGATTTGTTTAAATAAAAGCGAATTTTAGTCGTTATATTTAATAAATAGATTTAATGAATAGAATATCTGATTTAAAAAATTTCTTTTTTATTTTGTTTGGGTTATCAATACCCATTTCTGTAGCATTTACAAATATTTTAATTGTAGTTTTTTTGCTTACTTGGATTTTTGAGGGTGATTTTTCAAAAAAAATCAAAGAAATAAAATCAGTAAAATGGATTAGCTCACTTCTTTTACTTGTATCTTTCTATTTTTTAGGTATGCTATATGGTGATATGCACAATGATTATACCTATGTTTTAAAGCGTGTACTATTACTGCTGTTCTTTATACCAATTGTGACATCTGAATTAAAGCCTAAAACACATATTTTGGCTTTACACGCTTTTTTAATTTCAAATCTTACTTCTGCAATAGTTGCAGTTGGAATAAATTATGATTTCATAAATCCAATTTTTGATAATTCTGCAATAACTGCATTTTTAAAATATAATTATCACAATATATTTCTCTCGTTTTCTGCTTTATTATCTTTTTTAATGTTTTTGAAATCAAAATCAAAATATTCTTTTTTGTACTTATTATTAATATTGATTTATTCATACAGTATTTTTAATGAGGCTGGTAGAGCAGGACAATTAACTTTTAATGTCTTTTTCATATGTTACGCTATATTTTTATTTAGATCAAAACTTAAATTTTCTATTTTAATTATTCTTTTTTTAATATTTGTCAATTTCTTATCTTACAAGAATTCTAGTATTTTTAAGCATAGGGTAGACCACTTAACGCATGTTGTGCAGAATGATGGGCAGAAGAAAAATAAAAATAGTGTGGAAAAAGACATTCGCTATCTTTTTACAAAAACAGGCTTGGAGCTTATAAGTAAAAAACCAATTTTTGGATATGGTACAGGCTCTTTCAGCTCTTTTTTTAAATTGGAAACAGAAACTTCTTATGATCTCAATAAACATAAGACTCCACATAATAATTATTTATATATTCTTTTTGAATTAGGTTTTATAGGTTTAATTTTCTTTTTATCTATTTTTTATTTTCAAATAAAAGAACTTCTAAATAAAGATTTATTAAATACTGAAAAGATACTTCTTCCATCATTTATGCTTTTTTTAATGCTATTTGATTCATATATGTTCATCTTTTCAATTACATTATTCTATATTTTCATGTACAAGATTTTCACTCAATTAAATTTTAAATAATTACTTTTATAATATGGATGACAAAGGAACATTAATACATAAGATGCATCAACTGCAAAAACGAATAAGTCGAGCAATAAAAAATGAAGGTGATAAAATATCTTTGAAAACTCAATTGAGATTAAATAGAATTAAAAAAATCAAAGAATCTCTAAGAAAAAAATAAATTAAATTATTTAGCCTTTTAGATATTGTATTATTTGATTAGTTGCTCCTGATTTATCTTTAATATAATTAGATACAGATTTTTTATCAAACGACGATATTAGCATGTGGAATTGCTGTAAGAATCCATTGTAGTTTTTTACCGTAGCTGCTGCATTAATTTTCACTAAATCATTAGCCTCAACAAATTGCGAATGGTTTGGGCCAAAAATTACAGGCTTTAAGTTTGCTGAGGCCTCAATGATATTGTGAATACCTTTTCCGAATCCTCCACCAATGTATGCTAAGGAGCAATATTTATAGATGTCTTTTAGGATGCCAATTTTATTAATTAGTAAAACATTTTTTTCTGTTTTTTTATCAAATTCAGAGTACAGTTCAATATCTAAAAGCTTTGAAATCTTTTTACAATAATTTAACTCATGCGGAGCTATAATGAATCTGTATTGACTATTTTCTTGTATAAAGCTTTTATAAATATGCTCGTCTTCTGGCCAAACACTAGCAAAAATAATGGTTGTTTTGTTTAAGCAAAAATCTAGTAATTTTTGATCTTCTTTTTTGTTTTTAATATTTTCTAAAATTGAATCAAATCTTGTATCACCTATTATTGAGGTATTTTTAATATTTATATTATTTAATACATCTAAGGAGTTTTTGTCTTGAACAAAAAAGTGTTTAGATTTTGAAAGCATTTCAACGCTAAAGGATGAGCGAGTAGAAAACCTCTCTTTTTTAAAGATAGAGGACACATGATATAAAGGAATTTTATAGAGGCTTAATTGATTCATGTAGTTATACCAAAGCTCAGACTTTACAAAAAAAACTTTTTCAGGCATTACTAGTTGAATAAATTTTTTTGCATTTGTCTTTGTGTCTAAAGGAAGATAAAATTTCCAATCGATATTTTTATTTTGTTTAACATTATTAAAGCCTGAAGGAGAGAAAAATGTTAGTAGAATTTTGTCTTTTGGAAAATTGTTTTTGTATTGGGAAATTAATTTATTTACTTGTTCGTACTCTCCATGAGATGCACAATGAAACCAAACAATATTTTTGTCATTTGTGATTTCTTTTTCTAATCTGGAAAAAATGTCTTTTCTGCCATCAATCCACTGTTTAGATTTTTGATTATATAAAGAATGAATTTTAATTGCAAATCCATAGATTTTAATAATTATATTGTAGATATATAACATCTAGAAATAGTGAAATTCTTCATTATTTCGACGATTGATTGGTATAATAATTCCAAAATGAATTCCTAATAACTGGTCAAATCTTATTTGATTTTCTGAAATATTCGTTGTGCTAAAATCATATGTCCTTCTGTTTTTTGTAAATGCCAAGTTATAGTTAATGCCTGTAAACATTTTGAACTTATTTTTATCATCAATAATCATATAATCAATATTGTAATGTGTGCTTAGACCATTTGTAAGTTGATCATATCCTTTTTTATACTCACTGCTAAGCTGAGGAATATATTGATTCTTAGTTTCTATGTTTATTCTGTGTTGTAAGATGCCTAAGCCAAATGATAAATATATTCCGTTAAGAGAATTTTCTTTTTTATGTAAAGCATATCCAATATACGCATTTGAGCTAAAGCCCTCCTGCAATAGAATTATATTTGAATATGTTCCGTTTCCATCTATTACATATCCGAGTTCAGTATTTATATTATTGAATATAGTACTGTCTTGAATACTTCCTCCAAAAATAAAACTGGCTTTCATACCGTAAAAAAAGTTTTTCTTATTCTTTTTTAAGAAATTGATTCCTATTGCAGAATTGTTGCTGAATTTATCAGATAATTCCCCAATTGGAAGTTGATAAGAGTAGTTAATTAAGATGGCATTTAGGTCATTATTTTGTGAATACAAAAAATTTGAAAAAAAAAGAATTACTATTATTATTTTTTTATTCATGTCTTAATCAATCTATTGCTAAAATACATTTTCATCAACTAATAAACGTATTGGAACCTCTATTAATTGCATATATTTGTCATGCTTTTAAAATACATCTATGTTTAATTGGTTTAAAAAAAAACAAGTAAAGCTTGATCCAATAGATTTTTCTAATATTAAAGTTGATATTCATTCTCATTTGATTCCTGGAATTGATGATGGAGCTAAGAGTATTGAGGATAGTTTAGCCTTGATTAAAGAGTTAGTAAAGTATGGGTATAAAAAAATAATTACTACCCCTCATGTTATGAGTGATCTCTATAAAAATGATTCAACTACTATTATCTTAGGATTAGAAAAAATCAGGGAACGTCTAAAAGAAGAAAGTATTGATATTGAATTTGAAGCTGCTGCAGAGTATTATGTTGACTATGATTTTGAACAGAGAATTGGAAAAGAAAATTTTTTAACCTTTGGTGATAATTATCTTTTGATTGAATTTTCATTTTTAGAAGCCCCTAGAAATTTATATGATATTATTTTTAAATTACAATTAGAAGGGTATAAGTTAGTTTTAGCCCATCCTGCTAGGTATCAATATTTAAGTTTGAAAGATTATGAAGGATTAATTGACAGGGGCGTGTTGTTTCAACTTAATTTCCTGTCCATGTTAGGTTATTATTCTAATGAGGTTAAGAACAATGCTGAGATGTTAATAAAAAAGGAAATGATTTCATTTGTTGGAACAGACTGTCATAATATGAATCATGCAAGGCTTTATTCAAAGTGTCAAACATTATCTGCTTGGCATGACTTGGTAAAGAGTCAAAAATTATTAAATTCTCAATTATAGATTTGTACCTGAAGTTTCTATTTCTCTATTTACTTTTTTAAACAAGCCCTGAAGGACTTTGCCAGGACCAACTTCGGTAACGTTATTTACTTTATGACTTATCATTTTTTGCATAATTTGTGTCCATTTAACTGGACCCGTTAATTGCTTAATAAGATTTTCTTTTATTTCCGATTTTGAAGTCGTTTGTGCAGCTGTTACATTTTGAAATATAGGACATATTCCGTCATGAAAAATTGTTTTGTTAATAGCTTCTTCTAATTCCTCTTGAGCTGATTGCATAAGAGGTGAGTGAAAAGCACCTCCAACTGGAAGTTTTAATGCTCGTCTTGCTCCAGCCAATGTTAGTTTTTCACATGCCTGATCAATCCCATCAAAACTACCAGAAATGACTAATTGTCCTGGGCAGTTGTAATTGGCTGGCACAACAACTTCATCAATATCACCACATATTTTTTCAACGATTTCATTTTCAAGACCAATAATTGCAGCCATTGTTGATGGATTTTCTTTGCACGATTTTTGCATAGCATTTGCTCTGTTTTGAACAAGATTTAGGCCATCTTCAAATTTAATGTATCCACTAGCAACAAGTGCTGAAAACTCTCCAAGTGAATGTCCAGCAACATAATTTGGATTAAATTTTTCTTTTAACAATTTTGATGATATAACAGAATGTAGAAAAATAGCTGGTTGAGTTATTTTAGTTTCTTTTAGTAAGTCTGCATCTTCACCAAACATAATATCTGTGATACTGTAACCTAATATTTGATTTGCATTTTCAAACATCTCTTTAGCAAGCGAATAATTTGTGTAAAGATCTTTCCCCATTCCAGGGAATTGGGCTCCTTGACCTGGAAATACAAATGCTTTAATCATGTTATCAGATTCATAAATTCTGCTCTAGTTTTTTCATCTCTCAAGAAGAGTCCAGAAAATGCAGATGATGTCGTTGATGAGTGTTGCTTTTGTACTCCTCTCATTTGCATGCAAAGATGCTGAGCTTCAATCACTACAGCAACCCCTTTGGGATTTAAAGTTTCTTGAATACAATCCTTTATTTGATCTGTTAATCTTTCTTGTACTTGTAGTCTTCTTGAAAAAACATCAACAACTCTAGGGATTTTGCTTAATCCAACAATATGACCATTTGGAATATACGCAACATGAGCTTTACCAAAAAAAGGTAGCATGTGATGTTCGCACATGGAATACATTTCAATATCCTTTACTAACACCATTTGATTATATTGTTCTTTAAACATTGCTTTTTTTAGAATTTCAGATGGATTTATTCCATAACCGTTAGTTAAATAATCCATTGATTTAGCAACTCTTTCAGGAGTTTTTAATAAACCCTCACGATTAGGGTCTTCTCCAATTTCCTTTAAAACAATTTTTATGCTGTCGGCTAGCTTCTTTTTGTGCACTTTAATAAGAGTTTAATTTTTTGTAAATATACTATCTTTTCTTTGGTATTTTTGCAAGATGAAAATTCTAATTGTTGCTGCAACAGCACAAGAGATTAATAAGGATGATTTTATTAATCATGATGTTTTGATTACGGGAATTGGCATGGTAAATACTGTTTTTTCTCTCACTAAATATTTGCATAATCATACTCCTGATTTAATTATTAATGTTGGTGTAGCAGGTGCATATAATCTTGATTTTAAAATTGGTGACGTTGTTGAAGTTTCAAAAGATTGTTTTTCAGAAATTGGTGCTCAAAGTGGAGGCGATTTTTTAGATGTAAATACAATAGGTTTAGATGTTGACACAGAGTTTTCTTTTAAATCTAAAACTCATTTATCTCAAGCTAAAGGAATTACTGTCAATACAATTCATGGCAGCAAAAATTCTATTGATAATATTCAAAAAAGATTACATCCTGATGTTGAATCCATGGAAGGCGCTGGATGCATGATGGTGTGTAGTAAACTTGGATTTGAATTTTTTCAAATTAGAGCAATTTCTAATTATGTAGAAGAACGGGCAAAAGAAAAATGGAATATTGGTTTAGCTATTAAGAATCTCAATCTTGAGTTAAATAAAATTTTGGATACTTATGAAAATTAATCTCGCCTTTTCCTCATGTCCTAACGATACTTTTATTTTTGACGCTTTAGTTAATAATAAAATTGATACTGAAGGTATAGAGTTTAATCCTATAATTGCAGATATTGATAAATTAAATATTTGGTCTTCTTCTCATCGCTATGATATTACAAAATTAAGTTATTATGCATTTACAAAATGTTATGAAAAGTATAAGTTATTAAATAGCGGTTCTGCTCTAGGTGATGGATGTGGACCTATATTAATCAAAAGACCAGAAACTGTATTGAATTCAAATAGTTCCATTGCTATTCCTGGAGAATTAACTACCGCTAATCTATTATTAAAAATAGCATATCCAAGTTTCATAAATAAAACGTCAGTTCTTTTTTCAGAAATAGAGGATTTAGTTTATAGTGGTAAGTTTGACGCTGGCCTAATAATTCATGAAAACAGGTTTACTTTTCAGAAAAAAGGATTAGTTAAAGTTGAAGATTTAGGCGATTTTTGGTTTAACAAAACAAATCTTCCAATCCCACTTGGTGGTATTGCAATAAGTAGAAATTTTAGTGAGCAAGAACAAAAGAAAATAGATCGTTTGATTTTAAAAAGTTTAAAATTTTCTTTGACAAATAAAGAATCAGCTTCTAAATATGTGAAGGCTCATGCTCAGGAAATGGATGCAAAAGTTATTCAATCACATATCAATCTGTATGTTAATGATTTTTCTATAGATCTTGGTGTGCGTGGTAGAGATGCAATCATTAAAGTTTTTGAAGAATTGCATTTAGATAGTGATAATATTTTTGTTTAATTAGTTATGCTTAATAATTTTAAGAAACTCATTAGTAATTATAAATATCTTGAACCTCATATTTTAAGTGTCATTAAAGCACAATTCTTTGTTCAAATTGTTGGAGGAGCTTTTTTCTTAATACTAAATATTTTTTTAGCAAAAAATGGTTTTTCTGACTCTGAAATAGCTCATTTTATTTCTTTTAGGTTTTTAGCTGTAATGCTTTTAGCTTTTCCTCTAGGGTTTTTTATAAGAGGAAAAATTCTAAAACCTTTTTTGATAATTGGTAGTATTGGTGTGCCTATTGTTGCGATTGCTGTTGTTATGTCAATACAAAATAATTTTGTCGATTTTCTTCCTTTTTTGTTCATCAGTTGGGGTATACTTTATACTTTTTTTCAGGTAAGCATTTTGCCCTATATTATGCGCAACACAAAAGAAGAAAATCAATCGCATGCTATTGCTTTGAGTTTTGCAACAAATAGTTTTGGCATGATTTTAAGTGGCTTATTAATATTTTTATTTGATAATTTAACTTCCATAGATAATGGTCAGGTTTTAATTATTATTTCTTGTATTGGCTTTGTTGGTTTACGCTTTTTATATTCTTTAAATACAGACAATCCCATTAAAAATAAAGTAGAATCTAAAAAATTATTTTCATCAAGTTTAGATTGGTTATTAATTATGAAAGCAACAATACCCACTTTAATTATTGCTATTGGTGCTGGTTTAACTATTCCGTTTATAAATCTTTTCTTTTTTCACAACTTTCTTATTGATGCTTCTGAGTTTGCATTAATTGGATCCTGTACAAGTTTATTAGTTGCTTTTAGCTCTTTATTTGTTCCGAAAGTAAAAAGTAGATTTGGATATAAAAAAGGAATTACAGTTAGTCAGTCTATTGCGGTTTTTGCTCTTATTGTTTTAGCAACGACAGAATTCTTTACAGAATATTGGTTTACTCTTCCTATTGCACTATTTTGTTATTTATTAAGAGCCCCCTTAATGAATTTGGCAGCTCCTATGACCTCGCAGTTAACAATGAATTATGTTGGGAAAAATAATCAAGAAATGTTAAGCGCTATAATGGCTGCTATTTGGAGTGGGAGTTGGTATTTTAGTTCTCAAATTTTCAGGTACTTGATTGATTTGGGATATCAGTACTCTTATATTTTTTATTTGACAGCTGCACTGTATTCTTTCGGTGTCTTTAGCTATTATTTGTTAATTCTGTCTTATGAAAGGAAAAATATAGAGTAAAATTAAATTAGCTTTGTAAAAAAATATTTAATATGTCTTTAGGAAAGTGGGTAGGTATTAGTGCAGGTTGGTTTTTAGCAGGGCCAATTGGAGCTATAATTGGTTATTATGTTGGTAAAAGTTTTTTTAATGGAAAAAATGATCAGGAAAAAGCATATGAGATATCTCTTTTAATTCTTGCTTCACTTGTAATAAAAGCTGATGGCAAGGTACGTCAAGAAGAATTAAATTATGTTAAGTCTTTTTTTACAAAAACCTTTGGGGAAGTGAAATCTCAGAGTTATTTTAAGATTTTTAATACATTAAATAAACAGTCTTTCACATCTCAAATTAGAGGAATTTGTTTGCAATTAACACAGTCAGTTAATCATGCTTCAAGACTTCAAATTATACATTTTCTTTTTGGAGTTGCCTCAAGTGATAGAGAAGTCCATCAATCTGAAATTAATTTAATTCAAAAAATTTCTGGATATCTTAATGTTAATTCTTACGATTTTCAGTCAATTAGCTCAATGTTTTTGAATGGGGGTTCTAATGCTTCTAAATATTATAAAATTCTTGAAGTTGATGAGGGTGCAAATCTTGATGATATTAAAAAATCCTATCGGAAATTAGTTATGAAATATCATCCAGACAAATTACAGGGTGTTAGTGAGGATATTATTAAGTTAGCAAATGAGAAATTTTTGTCTATTCAAGAAGCCTATGAAAAAGTACTTAAAGATAGGGCTTAATCTATTTTTTTTATCTAATTTTTTGCTCTTACTTTCGTGCAATAGAGATAAAATTGATAAATATGAAAAAGAATCTGCTAATATTGCAGACACCAATAAAGTTAAATCAATTAAAATTCAAACTCATTAGATTTAGAGGTTGTATGCTTTTTTAAAGTATTTTCTAGAAACTATCAGCATTCCAAAATTGATTCCATGCTCTTTATTTCTATTTTTATGATGGATCTTATGAGCTTTTCTAATAGCAATAATATATCTATTTTTAGTTTTGTCAGGAGCAGGTAATCTTCTATGGATAATTATTTCATGTATAATAAAATAAGCAAGGCCATACAAAG
>Ga0233432_10003231_pt1 | contig 14834 bp, 6 predicted proteins | sample SI_122_August201_6_FD_179870 | JGI IMG/M metagenome (GOLD analysis project Ga0233432, IMG submission 179870) | Seawater microbial communities from Saanich Inlet, British Columbia, Canada - SI_122_August2016_10_MG | ecosystem: Environmental > Aquatic > Marine > Inlet | place: Canada: British...
TGTCAGCTCGGTGCTATCTGCTGCAGCTATCCCTAATTCGGCTCGTCGCTGTTCATAGACCAAATGACGTTGCGCCAAGCTGGGTGCTAGGGCCTGCCGTATAGTTAGGTCCACTCGTTCAGATGGGCTCCCCGAGGCATTGCCCCTCTGCAGGATCCTAGGCGACTCACAGACTTCGATGGGGCCGACCAGATCGCGCCAACTGTCGTCAGCCGCTGAATCCACATGGCCCACACTAAATCCACTCAGCGACCAATCAAAGAGCTTCTCGCCGCGAATAGGCTGGCGCTCCACATCCTGATACGTCCACAACGGCATGCCCCAGTGGCGGTTCATGAAGGCTGCTGCCATCTGTACGCCCAGTAGCTGCCCATGCATGGGGTGAGGCGATGCCAACCGACTGTCTTGATAGCCAGTAAGCACAGAGCGTTCCGTGCATGTGGCATGGGTTGACAAGTGTGGCAAGCAGTGTGCCATACGTTCCCAATCCTCGATCGAAAAACTTGGGACTGCCCTACCATCATCCAAGCTAAAGTTGGTTGCCTCCACGACACCGTGCTTGTCCCATTGCACCATCGGCGTTTTGCGTCCTAGATGATGCGCGAGCTCTAAGGTAGCTACGATGTGGTTCATCAGCTCGTGTCCAACATCTGCATGATTGAGGTAGATTGCTTCCAGGCCTTGATCCACAAGCTTTGCTAGTTCAGTCACCTGGAACTCCTCTCCAGAGCGTTGTATAACGTCGAAAGATGCAAGCTCGAATCCTGTGGCAAACAGGGCCGACTGATTGCTTATCACTAGGGCTTTCGGGCTGCGACCTAACTGTGCCGATAGCGCTCTGGCGTACCTACCGTAGTGAGTGGCAAGCTTTCCATACATTTCTGCATTCTGCGTCAACGGAGCCGCGGTATGGTCAAATATTTGCGCAATGAGTTCGCTTTCGAACATCTCCATGCTTTTCTCCTCCTCCTCCCGGACACTCATTGCAAGTTGCAGCATGGCCAGCTGTAGCTCCTGCAGCGGAGCAGCCCGACCAATGCCGGCGGATTGAGCACCGCACCGTTGCGCGGCCTCCTCCTGTGCATTCAGCATGGCGATCACCTCCGTTTCGGTTGCGTCGCGCGAGACGCCCCACATTTCGGCCAAGTCCAGATCCTCCTTGGGTTTGTACAACCCAAAGGTGCCACGCACGTTGGTGGAAACCTGGTACAGCCGATCAAACAAGCTGTCATCCATGGGCATCTGATTTTCAGGCTGCGGCACAAACTTGGCAAAGGCAGCGGCGCGGCTCAACGCGTCGCTGGCGCCGTTCTCTTCAGACCTCTTGAAGCACACTTTCATGCCCGGCATATATTCCTGAAGCAGCATACCCCAACGCTGCATTTTCGAAGTGTGCCGCTGTTTGCTAAGCATGGTTAAAGCCACGCTCGAATCGGTGAAGCATGTGAACTCACGCCCGAGCAGATACTTGCGCCAATGGGTTACTGCTAGCATCATAGCGCACGATTCTTTCTCGTAAATTGCCCAACGTCGCTGCGTGTCGTCAAACACCTTGCTGAAATGGCTGAGCGTCTTTGGCACGTACTCACCGTTCTTGTCTTTTTGCAACTGCATGAGCACCCCTGCCGCCGCTACATCGCTCGCGTCCGTGAACACCCAATAATGAGCATTCGGGTCCGTCAGGTTTGGAAATGCCATCACTGAATCGCTTTGCAACACTTCATTGATGGCCAGGAACGCAGCTCTTTCTTTAGCGCCCCATACAAACTTACGGCTCTTTTTCAGCAAGTCTGTCAACGGCGATGCAATCGTGGCCAGGTTGTCCACCCAACGGCGATAAAACTGCACCAAGCCAAGATACTTCTGCACTTCATCACGAGAAGATGGCTCGGGATAGTTCGCAAAATCTTTGCACTTCTTATGCTGCATGCGAACGCCTTCCGGTGTGATGTCGAAGCCTAACAGTTCCAACCGCGGTGGTAAGATCAAACACTTCGAGCCCTTGAGCGCTAAGCCCGCCAGCTTGAAGCGTCGTAACACCACCCTAAGCGCGTAAAGGTGCCTCTCAAACGTGCTAGTGTGGCACGCGATGTCGTCGATGTAACTTGACACATCCTCCTGAGTGCCCGCCAGAATCGTCATGATGGCCTTCGAAAACTCCGCAGGTAGCTTGGCTACGCCGTATGGCGCTCGATTCCAACAAAACGTGGTGCCACCCACGCCCATGGACATCGGAACAACAAAACAGAGTCGTTCGCGCGTCCGCGGCGACACCAGAAAGCTGTAGTACCCAGACGATATGTCCATGCACGATGCGTAGGGCTTACCATTGAACTTGTCGATAATCTCTCCCATCTCCCCGATGGCACCAGCATTGTGGTTCTCCGTGACGGCGTTTAGCTTGCGCAGATCAACCGCGATCTTCACGTTAGCCACGTTGTTGGTGTGATCCTTTTTGACCACCACCAGCACTGGCGACGCCCAGGCAGACGTGCAAGGGGAGATAAGCTTGGCCTTAAGCAATTTCTCGATCTCTGCCCGCACATGGTCGTGATACGCGAATGGGATACTGTACGGCTTAGACGCCTGCGGAGGAGCATCCCCGGTGTCCAGGTCAATGAGCATGTAATCACTCGTACCAGGCTTCTTCGGGTCGACGGAAACGGCCGCCTCCTCTTCTATGAACACATTTGCTAAGCGTACGCGCTGCTCCTCTGTGAGCAAAGGTGCTCCCTCCTTGCCCAAATCGCGCGCGTCCCGCAAATCGAGCCCACGCACCGTACGCATCTCCTCTTCAGTCGGCTTCTTGCCCTTTAGCTGCTCGAGAACTCGAGGTGGCCTCACCTTGAACGACAGTCGCCCAGGCGTAGCTGACGAGGTGTCATCTGACGTGAACATTTTCGAGGTATCAAACGCACTTGCCATTGCCACTTGTAACCTTGCCGGCACCTCCACCGCTTCATTTGATGTATTGCTGACCGGCATAAAAGCCATGCGAGAGCTCGAAGAAGTCACCACTGCGTGAATTGTCAGCTGAGGGAATTGCCTGCGAAACTCCGCTGTGGGCTCTAGCCAGTATTGCCGCACGGGGCCGATCATTGGTGAATCAAACTCGACTAGCAGCGCCGCGTGCGCATCGTCTGAGTGCGGCTGTATCACCGCCACGGTCTTGGTTTTAATCGGCGTGAGCTGCAGGCGACGATTCTTCGTGTGAGATACCTCTAAATTCTGGGCGTGCTCAGGTTGGCCATCGACCAGTAGTTGCAACTTGTGTTGAGCTTCATTTACCTGCAACTTGTAAGCGATGGGCACCACGGAACCTGGCACACCTTTTGCGTAAAGTTGTTGGTCGGCACCGTCGATCACCAATCTATTCTCAATGAGCGCGTTCGTACCTAACAACATAGGGCTGTGCATGTTAGTGAACACATGAAACCATGCGCTAACGGTATGCGTGCCCATGCGAAACGAGAGGCGCACCGCACCATCGGTATGCAGCGGCTCCCCCGTCAATCCGTGGAACTTATGCGTGGCAGCACGTCGCGCATTCCACAGTTCCGGAAATTGGCGCAACCACTTACTTGAAACTGCGCATTGTGCGGCGCCGGAATCAACTATTGAACGAACATTCATGCATTTCCCTTCACTTACCCACACACAAACCTTAGCACTCATGGACCGATATGGAATACGTAAGGTCTCCACTGGAGCTTGCTGCGGCGCTTCCAGATTGCTTATTTGAGCACCGCCTAGCTCCAGCGTACCGTCATCATTTTCGTAGTATACCACTGCATGCACTGTGTCACCACGTGGGGTTGGAGTTGTGACTGTTTTGGCGATGTCTTTGCCGGTAGCGCCCGTGGCGCAAAAGTTACAATCTCTATCGGTTGAGCTGGTCCAACTCGCACTTGTAAGCCCATCAGGTTCTGCAGTGGGCGCATACATTGCGGCTTGAAGCAAGGCTTGCTGTCTGTATCGCGCTTGCTTCTCTTGCTCATCGGCGTTCAATCCCCACGCAGTCACCAAACTCGTTTCCTCATCCCTGTCGGTGTCAATTGCCCTCATTAACCGTGTTATAGAGTGTTGCACCTGCTGTTGTGCGGCAGCCATTGTCTGACAAATGCGTGCACATGTAGCATCATCGGCAACCGCCTCCCATGTCCCGTTACGGACGCCCTCAGTACTAGATACGAATGCCGCTATGGTTGGCGCTTCAAGTTTGCGCTGCGCTCGTGCCGACACCACTGCAGTGAGGCCCGTGCTACCATCATCGACCCACTCCGACTGGTCTTGCTCGCCACGACATTCCCGTGCGCAGGCGCATTCAAGCTTGCTCGTCGCGACCTTGCACTTGCAATTCTTGCTGTCGCCTGTACACCCACTACCTTCCGTTGCGCCACCAGATTCCGCATTCCTGCCACATGCTCCACATGCATTCTTTTCATCCCCATCCCCACCTCCCCGTGCCCATCCTTCGGCCCATGAATGGTCTCGAAACCTCCGCGTGTTACCCGTGCCTCCAGCATTGCAAGTCTCCGCTTGTGTGTCCCTGCTGCCATCATTTGGGCCACCACGGTCGTCGTTTTGTGCGTTTGCAACTGACGGTAGGGTCGAGGATCCACAGACCTCCGAAAGGACATACCTCTCATTCGTTCAAACAGGGCTCTCACGACCGGCTTTGCTCAGACTGGACATCGCTTCCACGCAGAACATCGTGAACTGGCTCTCCCATGCTGCTTCGCTCGCCGTGACCATGAACATCGCCGCCTTCTCGACATCCGAGGTGTGGCACACCGCACACAAGGCTGCGTCCATCTCGTCAATATCGTGGCTGGCCGCCTCAGCGAATTGCTGAGCTGCCGATCTCGACCCTTGTCGCTGCCGCAACCACTCCAAGCCCTTTGGAGTGAGTGTCCAGAGAAAGCCGCATTTGCGCGTTGGGTGGGGAAAGCCGTTCGGGCCAAAACCGTACTTGCCATCGGCCCCTTTGCGTGAACAGATCACACATGGCGCATTCGGGTCGTCCTTCTTGGCATTTTTCACCGTCTCCAACAGCCCGACGCACCGGTCCCAAGGCTCCGGGAGCTTGTCGAACTCCACGTCAGCACGGGCCTCCACACGCGCCTTGCGCTCAGCCTCAGGATCGCGACCACGCGAGTAGTTGGCCCGGCCGGTGCCCACTGCCGCCTGCATGGCCTGTTCCATGGCGATTTGCACCCTGTCCCTACTCTGTGCAGGTGGCGCAGCGCTCGCCGAGGGCTTTGCCGATTTGGGCGTAGGGGCTGTGGCCGGTGACCCATCCTGTTGCTGGGGGGCACCTGCGTCATGGGGACGAGCTTGCTGAATAGCTTGCTCAAAAGAAGTTCCGGGGTTAGCCTCTCTGGTATTCATGCAGGTACGGAGTATGTCATGCTCATGCTTCAAGTTGTCCAGCTGCGAGTAGATTTGCTTACACTCTAGCTTGAGCGCGTCGGTATTCGCAGAGATCATTTGCTTGAGCTCGTGAACTGCTGGTTCCAGGGCCACGACCACATCTGAAGAAATGCTTCCACGTCCGGTCGGTCTTCCACCTGACTGGTTCTGATTCTGATAATACAGCGGGACATTCCCATCAGAGTCTCCATGATCGTCCCCAGGTACATCCGGAGCGTGCTGGCGGTCGGACGGAAAGCTCGTGGCCTTCTTCGGCGACGGCGTCGCAAACACAAGCGGCTCAAGAGCGAACTTAGCCTGCAGCTCCGGCCACGTCCAGTTCTCCCTGGCAAGCAAGTACGAATAGCGCTGAGAAACTGGGTTTGGGTGATCCTTCTTGAGCAAAGAGATAATACCCATTGGCGCCGCTTCCATATACGACGTAAGGCTATCGCCCAGCACTTTCTTCAGCTGCGAATCGCTCCAATACCAACTTAGCAGCGCGTTATGAATGCTGATGCGTTGAAGAAGCGAGCGCATAGTGTCGCCATCATTCATCCACCTGAGCGACCGGATCCAGGCTCTGTCGATATTTTCCGCTTCGTCCATATTGAGCCCACTCAGCGTGAGGCGGTATATCAGGAACTGGGCCTTCACGCCGTCAAGCCTCTTTTCAAGGTCCTTCTCTTGCAACAAGAGCTTCTTGGCTTGGCTCAACGCAGTGTACAACTCCGAACGACTAGCGACCGACTTGGCGAGGATCAGCAGATAAAAGACCGGGTCTGCCACCACGGCGGCGGACTTATCATCGCAGAACTCCAACACTTTGGCTGCGTGCAAGTCTAGTAAGTACCCATCGTTAGCCTTCAATTCCTCTGCCGACATACGGGGATCCAGCACGGGATGGTTTCTCACCAGCGTTTCCATCTCCTTAGCCGACACGTCATTGACCAATACGTCAGCCGAGCCTATCAACGAATTCCCTGTAGGCGGAGTCCCGCCGCCCATTCCAAACGGAGAGTATGCTGAACGTCCTCGACCACCACCGTGGGCAGGGGTTGCGCGCCTTGTGTCATTCTGCTTTTCGATTTCCTCCAAGTCTAGACGCTCCTGCTCCTCAAGTGCTTCCTGCATCCGAAGAAACCGTTGATAGCGTATGTATGAAGGACTATTGGCAAAAAGCTGCTCGTTGAACCTCACAAGCGCATCAAACAATTCTTGCGCAAAATCCGACTTATGCAGGCGTCTCATTTCTGAGTGCAGCCAATTCGCCCAAGCCACACCCTGAAACGTCGGTTCTGCCTGCCTATCAGTGCGTCTATCAAAGACTTCCGCCCTGTCGTGCTGAAGCTCGACCAATGCTCGGAACACACAACGTCCCGGCAGGTCCGCGAGGGCAGCACATGTTGCAGTACGCTCGGCAGGCGCAGTATCGTGAAAGGCTTTCAGCTGATCAACGGTCACCTCCACCGGAGGTGATCTTGTGTGATCGCTGAAGAAGAGGCTGGCCAAGTTGAAACAGCCGTCGAGGCAGCGATCAAATGCTGTAGGGTCCATCGCAGCCAGTTCCGGTATGCGTTCTTTAATAGCGTCAACGGGTTCCTTTTCAAGTGGCAGAAAAGCACCATGCACCACAAAACAACCATACAATTCATTGATGTCTTCAGTTTTCATATGTCCCCTAGTAGCTGCCGGAGGCATGCCTCCTCGGAGACGAACACTATTTGCAATCCGGTACTGCTGGAGTTGGCATATCGCAGAACATCCGATTCGAATTCCCTCAAAACCACCAGTCAATGGTGAATCATCCAAATGCACCATAGCAAGATCATCATAATAAGCAACTAAGAATTGAAGCGCACCTATGGCATAGGCATGCATAATATCAACTGGTATAGCGTTAGGCATCAAGCCAGGTGTAGGGCAACTCGATGTCGCAACCGGCGATCGACATCCATGCGCATGCAGCAACACCATAGGTACTTGGCTCTCCATAGGGCTAGTGCCCAACACCACGCGTCAGCTTCGGAGGCTAGTGCCCCCCACCACACGTCAGCTCCGGCACCTCCGACGGCAAGATAATGAGCAACCCCGCCCACCCCGCTCGCCCCGAGGCCACCAGAGAGCCAGTTCGGCCTCGCCTCAGCGCGTCCCTTCAAAAGCCGAAGTAAGCAATGGAGGTATTGGGGTTTGACCCTGCAATTGCTCGAGACTTGGCCAACAAGTTGGCCTCTCCAGGGCGTCTAATGAACCAGGGTGAACAGTTGCACAAATGCGTAATCTACTTCTTTCCGATCATGCCCTCAAATATTGGCGCCTATGCTTATGTAAATCCTGAACTGACTGCCTTTAAGCAGATTGCCACCAAATGGGAAATAGAGCAACTGCCTGGCTTCGCACTCGCGGATTATCAAAATCTGGAGGTTACTGATCATGAGAGTTCCAAACGTCAGTGCACCAGTAGCAAACTAGACACAAGACTCAACTCCTGCATCAGCTCTCTCGTGTTTCCTGGCATCAAAGGAAAAGACAACAACTGCAGCATCATTATCTTCGAGTACCTTTGCGTGACACTTGTCAGACAGGCCATCAAAGTGGGTTATCTCCCAAACCTTGAACACCGGGCACCGTTAAACCAGCTCTTTGGTCTATTCCAACGTGGTGCCAACATGTTCACCAGACATCATAGAACACCTATTAGTCCATTGAAGCAATTTCGCGAGCCTTTGAGTGCGATACTCCTGGCCAAAGGAGAACTCACCAATCCCGGTCACATAGCAGCCACTGTACTAGCGATCAGTGCGTCAAACCTTTCATCGGCGGTTGCGGTGCCTAATGAGCCAGTGACAAACATACCTCCAGTGGCAGGGTCTTGGCATCCCACATTGGCCGGCATACACTATTTCTTGGCGTATAATATTCAGTTGGATGGCAATCTCCACGAAGCGTTGGCTAGGGCAGTGATAGCTAGGGATTTGTTTTGCGACGAGCATCGTCCCGTTACGCATTACCTGCCAATATTAGATCATGGCGCATGCACCTGGATTACCGCCGCCTGTGTGGTTGCATTTCACCGTGGCCAGCTGCCCGATATAGCCATTGTAGTCGCGAACACCGACAGCACTGACGTGTCTGCGGCCCTTGAACGTCTCACGACGCAAATGCGTGACCAGGCGTTCGTTGTGGATCAACTCAAGTTTGTGCAGCGTAATTTGGCTACGTTTGCTCATTTTACTGGCCACACATTCTTACCCACCATCATTGAGAAATTTGAGCAACCAGAGGATCCTGATGATTGGTCACGCATTGTGTCCAACAATTTGAATGCATGCGACGATGTGGCCACGTCGCTGTATGGTACTCCCATTGTGCAAGCATTATTTAACGTGGAAAGCACTGAGCAGCATGTTCAGTGGGTTGATCTAGACTCGCCGGCTAAACAGGGTAATGGCGGCTTGACATCACCTATAGCTGTCATCGCAACTCAAGTCCATAAGCGAGCCAATCTCCATGCTGCCGTTAGCAGCACGGGGCATACTGCCATTATCATTTCTTCTCGCCACCCGCCATGAGACTCACTTTGGGCGTGCGTTCATAATTCCCGCTTCCCTGCAAATAATGCATAAAATAGTCCACATTCGTCCTTAATTATCATACACTCAGACCAGAAATGCGTCGTCCACGTCCATAATTTCCTTCCACTCATACCCCATACCACATTCCCCGGCGCCTAGCCGCAGCAAAATAGCAGCAAAATAGCAAATGTGAAAGCAGTTGTCGAACGTGCGCCCGGTGACGCCCGCCCGACGCTCCGCACACGCACCCGCTAATCGAACCGCACGGCCAAATGGAATTAATCTCGCCTCCGCCGCCAACCACCAGGAACCATGAGTGCCGCTGGGAGCAATGACCCCAGCGACGACGATCGTGATGATCCCTCTTGCACGTGGTGCAGTAATGACGGTGCTGTGCACCACTTCGCCATTGTCAGCGACAAGGAAAGTATGATCAAAGATGGCAGCATTTTCAAGGGCAAAGAAGGAGATGAAGCATATGAACTTTGGAAGTATGAGCATCTTGAATACTATTTGCACAGCTGCACTGACCACGATTGTGTTCACAAAACAATGGTGCAGCTGGCGAATGTGTCAAAGGGCTGCGCTGTTGATTATGACAAATATTCCAAGATGTTGGCAATCAACAACAATCACAAATATGATGATGCTGACTTCAATGAATTTGTCCCAGCAACCACTGAAGAAGAATATATCAACCTTAAACGCAAGATGGTCGCAATGAAAAAGGATTATCTCCACGAACAGAACTCGCTCGTTTTTTGTGGTGTTCTCCATCAGTACCCAATTTTGGACTCGCGCTTTTCAACTGCTAAGAACAGGCAGCTCCAGAAGCTGGCCCGACAGCTGAGCGTATCTTCAAGTTCTCAGCTTGCTAAATCCATGGCAGGAAGCGGTGGCACTGGCAATTGCGTCTTCATTGGCCCATAACCTAGGCAGCCACGACCACCCTTCGCTGCTCTGCGTTTGTTCTTGTAGCCGGATCATACCCGACTGCCACACGCTGCTGTAAATTAAAAAGGGTTGGCAGCTGGCAGGTCAACTAGGTTGATCGGCAAAATGTCTACAATGTGTTATTGTATTGCTCTGTTGTGTAACTCACTACGGGAGAATGGATAGGTAGAGTGAGTGATTGATTGAGTGTGTTTGAGTAATGGTGTGTAGTGCACTTGCACCACTAACAGAAGCAACTTTTTCCCATAATTTCTGGATGCTAATGTGGTCAACCAGCGCTGCTCACTGCGTTGCGCACATTGCCTCCTGTACTGCAATGACGTGGTGCCACAATCGGTAATGCTTGGCTTGCACACCAACCGTGATCATTGCGCATTAGAGAACGTCGTCAACTAAAATGGTCACAACTGCAGGCTCACAGTAATTCAACTAAGAACACCATTCTGCTCAGCAATTGTTGCTCAAAAAGCAGCATCCTATCGAAGCAATGCTGTATCCCAAGCCGACACATCCCACGCGCTCTTCGCGATTTTAGACGATATCTCCCGACTTTCAATGGCAGCTGGGTGTGAGTGGCAATCCACCCAAGCCAAATAAAAGCTCCAGTTTGCTGGATGACTTGACAGCCAATTCACAATGACAGGATCCCAGCTTAGGATTCTCCACCAGTGTAAATAGGCGGCTAGCCTTGGGGAAAGAGGCCAGAGGCCTATTACGGGTATCACTCAGTGCTTAGCAGAGCACAAGCTTATTTAACAGAGGTCTAGTTACAACAAAGGGTCCAAAGGGTTCTAGGGGTCTATCGGCGCACAAGGGGTCACCGGAGATATCCCGATACCTCGATACCCGTAACCAGCGGTGACTACCGCTGCCTCATAACACTACCCCTTCCCAGGCGAGAACTCACACGAGAGCTCGCCGATGCAGCCCAGAGCGATTTTCATCCGAGTGACCGACACGATAGCCGAGCCGGCCCGACAGATGCAAACACTGCGAACTGCACGACGTTCCCGTGAAAGCTAACGCCATGTCTCGAACGGTGTCCGTCAAGTAGTTGCATCTTAGCGACTACAACTCTCCAACAGACGCACATCCAAGACAAAAGGAGTAGGTTCATCATCACACGTCACACATTTTCCCATCCAAGCACATTTTACTGACCACGTGACACGACAGTGCATCCACCTAAGATAGCGCTCCAACTGCGCGACTGAGCGGGGATCTTCCGTAGTCATGTAGAATGAGCTGCCCACCTTCCAGAGCTCGCATCTCTGGTGCCCGGAGAATCGCGAGTACCATCATTTTTCGCAAACCAAGCTTCGAAGTATCGAACCTCCGCATCGACTGAGCGGTCTCGTGACCAGCCACACAAGGATAAACGTGAACTGGGTAGTGGCAACCACCATGGGTCACTACCGCCATTCAACCATCTCTGTCGAATTACAAGCTCGACCAAGGTAATCACTTAGCAAAAGCAAGTGAGAAGTACTTCGAAGTATGACAACATGCTAATGCTGTAACGAGTGACGCTGCAACGTCACTGGATCCACACATAGTCTACTTAAATGACCAGCGAGTCCCGCAGAATATTGCTGTCGGATGTCTCCGACCACAGATTGGGGTAGCACGTCGGATATGGTGCTTGTACCCGACGCGTCCGACGCCTGTGCCAGCGCGTCCCACCAAAATGCGTGCATTGCGAGAAATAACCGTCACTCTATCGCTCCGGAGAGAACCTCAACTTGCGCTGACCGTATCACATATCGCCAGCGTCACCACACTCACAGAACTAGCAGCTCAGTGTGAGTTAACATCACCTAACATACTAGCCTGAATGGAAGTGCGAGTTGAAGCCCTCTTCTGCACCGTATGAGCGAGGCACCGAGATTCGGCTATCTAGTCGTAGAAAAGAATCCAGGATCCAACCGGTGCTACTGTTTTGCAGCCGCGGTCGAATGCCACCCCAGAGTTCACTTATGCGTTCCAGTTGTACTCGTCCGATTGTGTCCTGACACACAACCGAGTGCATTTTATTTGCACACCCAAGTGGCCGCGTCTAAAGCTTGCCAGGCTATGAAGCGCATGCCACAAGTAGCGAATTCTCTGCGTAGGGCTGAAGCACAATGCCACTACCCCTTCCCAACGCAGATATCACTGTTCTGTCATAAAACAACGTAGGTTCGCTGTAAGTTCAAGGTTGAATGTGCCACCCCATCCCTAAGCACACAACGGTTGAAGGCGTGGTCGACTGCCTATTAAAGTACAGGTCGCGCACAGCCGTTCTCGTCCGGTCGGTGGTGACTCTCTCTCGAGGCCCGCACCTGATACCGTCAACCTTACCATCGCAATCAATTAGCGCGAAGGTGTCATCGTCCATGCTAGCTCTAAATAGTTGGATAGTCCGTGTTAGACGTTAGCCAAATGCCGTATTCGCATTCCCAAATCAAGGTCTGGATACGCGCTGCGTTGGCGTCAAACCTCGCCTGAGCTGCAATAGCCGATTTCTGCTTGCGCTGCATACGAGTAGCGCACATCTGCCCGATCACTGCACGAGCGCGAGCCGTGCCATTATTCTCACCGTCGTGCGTCACCTCCACCTTCCTGCACTGCTCGTCGGACAGGTCGTGCCACAAAGTCTGGCCGTCGTCATAGCGTACCCTGTGCAATTCCTGCCCACGTTTTCCGCTGGTGATACGCTGCACATTCCCGGCGAACCATTTCTTGTCCTCCGTCCAAAAGACCTCCAGACGATCCCCTGGGCGATATTTCGTTGCATCGGACACTGTAAGCGCTGCACCTGCTGCGGGACGCAGGTGAGCTGTCAAACTGGACAAGGAACGGAACGCTTGCCTGCTTGGACTGACCACTGTAAAATCTCCTGCATGCCCTTTGCTGGGATTAACCCGAGGCGTATAGTTGATCGTCCATCCATGAAGCACCTCAGTTGCTCTTGCGTTGTTATGCTTCAGGCGCTCAATGCTGCGCAAAATATCATCAACCTGCGTAGCTGTCAAAGGGGAAGCTGCAGCCTCGGGCGCGGCCGCACTACGCGTAGCTGAAGGGTCGGGCCCGAGCGGGAGTGGTCGGTGAAGAGGGTCAGTAAGTGCAGGCACTTGCGCCGGCCGAAGTGTCGCTGGCTTCGGTTGCGGCATAAGTACGGGGTCCCCTTGGTACTCCCGCCATGCTTGCATCTTGGAATCCGCGCGTCCTCTCCCACCAGGGCCTTCGTATGAATAATAGTCCTTGGTATTGCCATGTCTGCGGATAGCTCGCCAACCTGGCGGCAGAGGCATATCGGGATGCCCCATGCGCTCGAGCTTCGTGATTGGCTGAGACTTGTCTTCCACGGTGTACTCCCTTGGTGCTCGAGAGATACGATGCAGGCTCACCTTGTCATTCAAACGTAAGCCGTCAGTGTCGATCTTGACGTAGAAACGATCGGGATGATACTCAAGCACCTTGAACCGTCTGCGGCGTGGTAGCCCAGCCTTGCCCAGACGCTTGCTGTGGTCATCGTCTCCGTACTCCACAAACACATAGTCGCCAGGCAGGATTGGTTTCTGCCCGTTGTCGTTCACAGCCCGTTTGCGGTTGGCCAATTCCACCGCTTGTCGCTTGTAAACATCGCTAGCCTCCTTGATGTCGGACCACAATTTTCGCAGATTGGCCCCGAGCGACTTAATAAACTCATCGCCATCAACATCCAAGCGTTGGAGGTCCGGCCACTCGAGCTCCGCTGGTCCAACTGGCTCTCGACCGAACAGAGCATAGAACGGAGACACTCCGATGGCTGGATGGTCTGCAGCGTTCATACCATGCACTACCAGTGGCAAAAGGCGGTCCCAATCTCGCATAGCGTTGCCGTGACGTTGCAGTGCGTTAGAGACTTTCTTGACCACTGCTTCCGCGGATCCATTCGACGTTGGCTGATAGCCCAGCACCGACAGGTGCCTGATACCAAACAGCTCCGTTAATGCCTTCATGGTGGTGCCCTTGAAGTACGAAGCGTTATCGACTTGCAATTGGTAAGAACAGCCATGAACCATGAACACGTTGTCCACAAGTGCACGCGCAACAGTCTCACCCTTAAGATCCGCTAGCGGCATTGCCACTATGAAGCGAGTGAGTAGACACACCGCTACCAAGATGTACATGTGGTTATTCCGCGTGGTCAGCAGCGGCCCTTTCACGTCCAAGGCAATCGAATGGAAAGGTCGAGCAGGTGTAGCGCGAGCGTGCAGTTCGGGGGCGAATGTAGGCTTGAATGGTTTGCGCACCGCGCATACCTCGCACCGTCTGACAAAATCCACACAATCACTGTACATCCCTGCCCAATAGTATTTTGCACTCAACAGCTCGTAGAGCGTCTGGTAGCTCCTGTGGCCATAAAGAGGTGACGTGTGAAAGATCTTCAGGAGTTCAGGTCGGCGTTGCCATGGCACCACAGCCTTGAGCCGTTCCGTTGCATTCCATCCATCGAATACCATGGCGCGCCTCATGACCAACCCATTTCCTGCGATCACATATTGATAGCGGGCATTCGAGATTCGCTTCGCCTCTGCAGGAGTGCCGGCAGAGGCTGTGCTTAAAAGTTCTCGAATCTTGACAATTGCTGCATCTTGATCTTGTTGCGCTCGAGTAATACCCTCCAAGGGTGAAGAGATTTCATCCACGCTCACTTCAGTGCCACCTGCAGGTGCACGAGCCATAGGCAGGTTAGCCGGCGCCGCATGGCTGGGAGGCATGGTCGGTGTCAGCTCGGTGCTATCTGCTGCAGCTATCCCTAATTCGGCTCGTCGCTGTTCATAGACCAAATGACGTTGCGCCAAGCTGGGTGCTAGGGCCTGCCGTATAGTTAGGTCCACTCGTTCAGATGGTGTGTCATTCTGCTTT
>Ga0233432_10003234_pt1 | contig 14822 bp, 14 predicted proteins | sample SI_122_August201_6_FD_179870 | JGI IMG/M metagenome (GOLD analysis project Ga0233432, IMG submission 179870) | Seawater microbial communities from Saanich Inlet, British Columbia, Canada - SI_122_August2016_10_MG | ecosystem: Environmental > Aquatic > Marine > Inlet | place: Canada: British...
TATCGAGGCACTAAACAACATCATCGCACATGCTATTTTTTGACTGATTGTGAATTCGTCATCGAGAAGAACGTACATGGTCTCTTTGCACGCACCTGCAAGATCCGACGCGTCAACTTCTTCCCACCATGTAGAAGTCGCCCATGTGTGCAATGATACGTACAATTGCATATCATCCACGTCTATCTTTTGACGTTCTAGCTGACGAAATTGGTCTTCGTTCGACTCTGCCGACTCGCTCAATTCATTTAATTCCAAGTCATCACTCCATTGACTGCCATGTATTCCCAATGCAATCACACTGGCAATCTGCAGCAGGATGAACGCACAGTCCTCCGCACGCATCGGATCGGATGTCATGTAAAAATACATGTAATGACCGCTTATCATCAGTATGTCGATCGATTTTTGTGATATATTTTTACCCATTGTATTGGGTGGCATCTTCAAAAACTCCATGTGTAACGACTGTATCAACGTGAGAGCCTCGTAGGCGTTTACGCGCGGAATGTCTCCGTTTGGTTGAGGTTTTAAACATTTGAACACCATTTTTACAAGATCCAAAGTGGATGTGCTCAAAGAACTTGCCATTTTTCAACGGCGATGTACGGGCAATCAATTTGAGTGTATAAGATAGCGCTATGATTGCTTCTTATAAAGTTTGACCAATTCTCACCAGCGTCGACGACAAGAGAGCGGTGGCGAGATGTCGGATGCGGGTGACGACCCACCTCCGCCTGTAAATGCATATGCATACCATGCAAATGCTCAGAATGAAGAGCTGCTCTCCGCGTCAGGTGATGGAGCCTCTGCCACACAGGAGGAACCTCCGGCGACCAACCTCCCAGTCGTAGAAGGTGAAGTTGTCATCCCTTTATTTTACACAACCGAGCGTCAAAATGGATCTGTAGACGGTCGCGACTCTCACATTACACCTTATGAAAGCGGACAATGCGACGCATTTTCTGACGAAGACGATGATGATGAGGACAATGAAGACAATGATCATACAGAACAACATGGTTTGTATGCGCAAATTTGGGGTAACAATTCGAATGAGAGCAATCAGAACAGCAATCAAAGCAGTGGCCAGGCGGCAGAGCCCCGAGTCCCCAAGAGAGCTCGCTTCAATGCAAAACGAAGTGCCAAATTCGATGTGCGCCATGTAAATTGCGTCGGATGCAACAATGAGACGCGAGTGGATGCCGAAGAAATTGGCGAATATGTAAAACGCAACATGACTAAGTGTGGTGAAGAAGATGTTTATCGCCGTGCAGCTAACGAATGGAAACGTATCCGTGATGAACGAAAAATCAACAATTCAAAAATTTTACCACACTGGTCATGGAAGGATATTCGATATCATTTTAACTACTGCTGCTATGATGAACAAATTGACACTCTAAACGACATTCGTGGGGTGAACCAGTTGATCAAAATTACAAAAGCAAGCATTTGTCGTAAAAATCCGGAATCAGGCATGGTGACGGTGCACGGCGACACTTTTAAAAGATACAAGGACCTTATGGATTTGAAGTTGAAACTCTCCGCGAATACAAAACGCAAAACAAACCCATCGGGTCGCTAAAAGGTCGCTAAAAAGAGTCGTGGACCTTAACGGTCACGCGGATATAAGAACGTGTAAACGCGTGTGACAAGTACAGACAAAGACAAAGCTGCGCGTGTTGGTTTCCGTTTGTTTTTTTTGAAATGAGTGTTATTCCAACACCTCCCGCCCCTTACACCGATTTTGCAAATCAATATCAACGCGGAACGCCGGGGGTGCTCCCTACTGGACGTATCCAAATCCCTCAATCGAATGCAACTCCTCCCAATGCACAGTTTGGAATTCCTAAACAAATGCAGTCCGGTCTGAATGCCAATGACTACACGTTTCAAGTGAGGCTTTTGGATGTGGATTACAATCGAAATGGTGTGTCTATGCCAAACACTACGGCTCTTTCGACGCAGCCCTTTACTGGGCTCACGCCGTACAGCCTCCTTTGCGTCTGCCCTCCTGACAATTTTATGAATATGAATCAGCAAATCAACGAAGCCGATCGACCGCTCATCGGTTGTGTTCTTGGTTATCTCTTGGAATCTGGAGTCAAACAGACTTACACCGCATTTGAACGTGCGTTAGACCCTACAAATACCAACCCAATCTGGAGCTCGGCTGATATAGATATTTCAAGCATCACGAATACAGCGCTCGGAAATATTGTCAAGTCTGGCCTTTTACTCCCCAAGGCAACTCTTGCCGAATTGAAAGCCATGATGATAAATAGAGCTGAGAAAGCAACTCTTCAAGATATGAGAACTAATATCTCCAATGTGCTCAAAAATAGCCGTCTGTTTGACAAGTGGCGAGTCGACGGTGCTTCCATCTTTTCAACACTGGGCACTTCGCCTGGTGACGATCGCAGCAAAGAAATCGACGAAGCTTCGGGCTTTGCCACATTTAGCACCAAGATTGAAGGACACGGTTTCGTTTCTGATTTCACGACCGCACTTAAATGCCATGTCATGGACACGATTTATGTCGTCATTCGCGCCATCGCACTAACCGACGCTCTTGCACAGAATCTCGAGAATGCTAGAACCGCCATCGTTACTGAAGAATCCACACTGAAGACTCTGAATCAGCAAAAGGCACTATTGACTTCTGAACTACCAGCTTTGGAGAAAGCGTACGCCGACGCAAAGGCAAAATCCGATGTTTCGGGAGACTCAACGGATGTTCAAGCGACTGTAGATGCAAAGAAAGCAGTGGATGACAAGAAGAAAGAAATTACGGACCAAGAATCTGCAATCACAACACAAACAGGAAAATTGCAAACGGCAAAAAATACCTTACGAACCAAGAATGCCGACCTCTCTAGCAGTACTGACACAACTATCAGATTCAAGAGCCCTGAAGTGTGCATTCTCACATCGCGTCAAATCAAACAAGCTTACAACAAAGCTGGTAATGATATTGAAAATATGGGCGATCAGCTGCGCATGATGCTATCAAAGTCTGATCGCACATTTGACAATGCATATGTAATTCTTGGTGGTTGGAAAGTTGGAAAGGTCGTCGATTTACACGGCATTCCGGCGGCGGACCATCAACCCACTTCGATGGTCAAGGGTTCAAACTTTTACGAAATGATGCTAAATATCGAGCGATGCACCGCTTATGATTTGATTCGCCACGTAATGTAAATATGATGTTCTAAAACGATGCTAATACGCATACATGGTGTGTGTTTGAAAGGGTCAAGAGAGGGGTGTTAAATGAGTGTCGATGAATAAAAGGGTAGTCATTTTATAGAAATAGATTCTGATCGCTAAGATCTCGTCTACCACTTCGATTTGCCCCACCGAGAGCAGTAGTCGTCCATAGTGGTCATTCTTGGTTGTCATGGCAACCAATGAGTACAATGGTATTTCGTTTTACACGGCTACAGACGTGGCGTTTGATGGACGTTTTACGGATCCTGGATACAACCCCCCTCAGGAGGAGAACATCACCACGATCAATGCAAAAATCGATCGTTCCTTGTGGAATCCCATCAATGAGTTAATGTTTTATCCGAATGGAGCTGCGGATATGCAAAGTGAGAGGCCAGTCCCGTTTCCTCTGTGGGCGTCGGCTGAGCCCGGCCAGTTGGCCGTTCAGTGCACCGACGATATCATGCCGCATTTGGTCGAAGAGCGAGCGGCAGTTGTGATTACAAATGCTTACAAAATGAAGAACACAATTAATGAAAAGTTTGATTTTGCCGGTGTGGTACGCACTCGATTTGCATGCCCAAAAGACAATGGGGCGATTGGTCCCGCCGGAGATGAATATTTTACTCTCACAATCGGCGGCAAGGTGCAGCTGTTGAACAACAGTGGCGAACAACTCAAGGTCGGCGATTGTGTGGGTTGGACCTTTGGACCGAACACAAATAATAACCCTCCGGCCGGAAAGAGAAAGTGGACCAACACGGACGGCCCTCGCCAAATCTTGTTGAAAAAGTGCCAATTTACAGACCCGTACAAGATTGGTAAAGTGACCTCTACCGTTGCCAGAAACGGGGCCTTTGTCGACATTCTTCTGCAGGCTACAACTCTCTAGACAAGGCTTACACCAGCGTGATTTTGACGGGCGCTTTATAATTATGTGAGTTGGTTGTGAGGTCGTTGTGAGCTTGTCAAGAATCAGTTTGCGTGAACCGCTAGCTCACGCAAGCTGGCTCGGACCAATAAAAAGGTAGTTCTATAAATAGATTGTGTAGAGCCTCGCATATCTCTATGATAACTGTAAACGATATACGTGATACTCTCACACAGCCATTAGCACAGCCATTGTTACTATACAATGGAAGCGTGTCCGTAGAAAAAACGATTGTCATCAATCAAAAAACGCACACACTTCCACCCGCATCGGAGTTTCCATATGGTATTTATTTTCACAAGAACCAAGTCATCAACATCAAAATCGACAATCAAGAATTTCCGTTGAATGCGGCCGCCAGTGCAGAGTATTCTTTGGATGAAATCGATAAGGTGTATGAAATTGTACATGTTGAAAGTGATAGAAATATGGAGGTGACAACCGTGTTCAAACGATCTCCACCTAATATTTCGAGCCCCTTGGTAATTGACGGAGAGTGTCCTCATCAGTTTTTGAACATGGATTCATCAGAGTATTCGAGTAACTTTCAAAGGTCGACATATTATCTCAATCGTCTAGGTCTACCTTCCACTCGCGCAGCCAGCATTGCTGTGGCGATGTATTCGGCGTGCTATGTATTATCACGAATGGAATATCAGTTCGGTAATTTGAGGGGATACATGACAAGATCGTTTGTATTTATGAACAGATTGCTTAAAAATGCGGTTTTATATCCAATCTACAAAGGGGCACTCTTGCCAGTGGAGACACGATTGAAAAGGATAGACAAGTATACGACGTACATGCTCTGCGCATTGCCGTATTGGACCTTGCAAAACTGGAATGCGAATGCGGTCCGAGAAATCATGACACATTTCAACAAGCTCTTTATACGAAGAGTCGACAAACCATTGCCGATAACAGCTTTACCCTACGCGTGCGTGCAATTTTATCCCAACAGAACATTAGAAGAGCAGATGATGATGATGTCTCTGTCATTGAACGAACGTATGTTACAAATACAATCGTTCAAACGATTAAAATACATGGGCGTCGGTGAAGAGGAAGCAAACACGCAAGGTCGAATCGACGACCAATCCGATAACAATGACACGTCGCTTGAATTTGGCATCTTTGCATTTGATACGGCACTAGATGATCCCAAAGTTTTACAGATGATGTGGGACATGCGAGCGATATGGACCAATCGCATGGACGATGGCAAAACATGGCATATAGAAAATTTAAAAGTCGTGTTTATGACTCCTTTTGGATGTGTATTGAAACCATTAATACAAATGAATGAACCAAACTTTGCACAATTTCCCGTTTCATCAAAGATCTTTATCGATACGTTTACAAAATATCATATTCAACCTGAAGATCCTGAAGATCCTGAAGACCCTGACTCATTCAATCTGTTTATGGATCAAAATCAATATGCAAACGCGCTCATGCTCTATCAAACCACAAACAATCAATTACATGGAATACGTGCCAACCTTGGTGATCCAAACGCTCCGGAATATGCTCGCGCATTTTTGTTCAATGTTGATCGGTTATTACAATTGATGTTGTTGCATCACACATTGTTTTCAAATGTACCGATGAGAATTGAGGATACTACGAAAACCGAACAACGGTTCGCATTGGCACTTTTTCGACAATTATTAAATGACGACGAGACTTTTAAAACATATGTTAAAACAAATGAAACGACAGGATTGAACATAAAGCTACCTTCCGCGTTTGACGCGTCAGTGCCACTGGGAGAGCTCGTGTTTGCATACAGTTTGAATAATGATTTGCGAGCCCAACCAGTTCCAACGATACGACCAATCACGCCAGCAGCGCCCTTGAATGACGAGGAGTCTGGTGACGAATTTCAGGATGCTGTTGAGGCTCGATTTAAAATCTTCCCGTCGAGCCGAAACCCCCAGATCCGCGCGCCGTCTCCTCCAATTCCGATACCTTTACCAACTTTGGATCTCCCTTGAGTTCAAAAATGAGTTGTGCCACGCGTTCTCCTTCCTGTAGTTTGAAGGTGCTTTGTCCGGCATTGTGAAGACATGCCTTGATTTCACCGGTGTAATCGGAATCGATCACGCCGGCATTGACAAAAATACAGTGTTTGAATGCTAACGAGGAGCGTGGTGCGACGCGCCCGTACATTGTCTTTGGTATTGCCATGTGCACTCCCGTACCTACAAGAACACATCTACCAGGTCCAATCAGAACCTCTTCGGTAGAGCGCAGATCGTACCCTGCCGACCACGCGGTCGCTCGTTCAGGTGCATGTGCGTTCTTGTCAATAGTGTACATGACAACATTCGATGAGTCCGATGAGTTGCAAAATAGTCTGTTGTAAGCATATCGCAGTAAGTAGTAAGGGATGACAATCAGTAAAAAGACCGTAAACAGTTCGCGGCAGAGAATGATAAAGGCATCGTATGCAAAGCCCTCCATCTTTAAAACTGTCAACGAACGCAAACTGTTTGCAAGCAGTTTAGCGTGTTTGTTTAATATTCTTATAAACGAATAATAAAAGAATACGCTAAAACACAACCGATGATACAACAAAAGAAAACGAGATGTTAGCTCGTCCTTTAAACACGCTTGATCCACCTTATGGAGAAAGGCTTGAAAAGCATCGCCTTGAATCCTTGCGCGCATTGCTGCGTGAATGTGCAGATAAACTGCCGCTTGATCCGCTCGATGTATCTGCCGTCTTGGATCCTTCTTTGGATGAACATGTCGAACGCATTGAACTCGTCAGAACCACAGGTGAGTCTCTCAACATGGAAGAAGCAAAGTATAAGATCAAAAATGATATCATTAGCAAAGACGATTTTTTGAAAATGATGCCGATTTCTGGTCAAACAACTGTTTACAGACCTTGTAATGAAACAAACATTATTTACTTCACACTGGGCGCCACAGATAGCAATGAAACCATCTCGTTGACTGTTCGACGTGTCAACTCGACATCTGTGACAATGGATATTTCGATTATTTCTGGTGGTGATTTTTATCTCGATTATCTCGAAATCACTCAAGAAGTACTTGACAATCTCTTTACACCCTCACCAATTGTGCAATGGCGTGTGGATATGGATTCGTTATGGCCTTGTGTGCAAAAACCGCGTTTAAAAGAGAATAGCATCGTGCTTCCTCCTGCATTGGTCACCAATCTGATGGACGCCCTCGTGGTCTTGTCCGGTGTTGACGCGTATTTTCAAACTTTTCGCATGAACGACTTGCCAGCTCACCCTTGGATTGCCGACGGAGATGTGACACTTACGCTCAAAAACCCATCGACGACGCCTTATGGTGCAATTTCGATAATGATACCGATTCATCCAATCAGTGCCTTTGTTTCCGGTGGTAAACTTCAAATGTTTCTATCTTTTTGTGGATGTTCCGTGCAGCAGTACCCGTCGTGCCTGGTGTGTGGTCGGTGCAGCACTCTAAAGGGTGATGATGAAACACGAAACCTCTTTTACCAACATTGTCATCGGGCAGGGCAGCGTTGCCTAAATCGAGCCCAACTCACTGTTGGTTGTTCGACAGGAGGCACGTGGACTCAAAAACGTCGATGTGAATTCAAAGTGCAAACACATCCAAATATGATGGCTCTCGTCGAAGTCATCGCTGATACCATCGAGTTTATGAACAAGACAAAGGGTCAATCCAACTTTACAAAATGCCTAAAGGATCTTCCAAAAGCCGCCTCAACCATCAACGATACACAAGTCACACGAAGAGTAACCGATCTGCTTAAAGAACGTACAAACAAACTCAGTAAAGACAAGAAATCGATCATTGATAAACACGGTAACAAACTATCGGCGTCCGTAGTCAAGCGATACGGCTGGCTATTTGCACAGGAAGAGCACGCCAAGGGCGAAAGCCACAGCCGACGCGGTCGCATGTCGCGGAGTGCCTAAAACAATAATAAACGGTACCAAACGGTACCAAACGGTACCAAACGGTCATGTCCGATACAATGTCCGGTGTGGCATATCTAGCATTCACTGTTGAAAACCCAGGGCCTTCAACTCGAGATTCGTCACTCTTTCAGCAATCGTACACTCTATGGTTTTTGCGCAAACTGTTTGAAGCGCGCGTGCTCGACACCAGCTATTGCAAGTATGGTAGCGACTATCGTAAACACACGGCATTTATAACAAACATACCACGATTACGCCTTCATCGACCATGTGCATCGACCAAGAAACACCCTCGGTCTGTACAGATGCTGTCGTCCAAGGAGAAAAACTCCATACCCGAGCCACTGCTCCACACTTTGTTAGCCGCGTTTATGGAAGAAGGCGCTGTGCGCGGCTGCCGGCGCTTTCATGTCATCGACGTCTTCAGCGGATGGGAGAGCATGCGGTCGGCGTGCAAAAACTTCAAAGTGGGCAGCGAGATCTACCATGAGATGATGCGACGTCTGCAACGTCTCGATTGTGAAGATATGGCCGTATGGCTACGCGTCTGCTCGTGTCCAATCAGCTACGCCGCAGTCGACATGACCTCCAAGTCCTTGGAACGTCGCGAAAAAGTGCGCTACATTACATGCAATGGTGGAAAACGGCGACTGGTGACACGCTCGTTTGAAACAACCCAACCGGAATACGAAGAAGATTTTATGCAACACAAAGATTTTCTACCTAGTCTTATTAAACAAGAATATGCAAAACTCAAACAACTTGAACAACTTGATGAACACAATGGGAACGTGGCGATACTCTTGCACATGTCGCCGCCATGCACAACTTTCTCACTAGCGGGTCTACAAACACACCGAAAACGTGACGGCTCTCTTTCTGAACTGGCGGTTATGCACGACAAGCTGTGCTCTAAAATGTTTTGCGAATTGTATCATTGCAATTGATACAATGATACGTCATAATTATTACTAGACGCTAAAGAAGATTGTTTTTCAAAACCCGGTATAGAAACAGTCATGATTCGAGAGTTTTTTCATTCGGGAGGATATGTAAAACAGACGTTTGCATATATTGGTTTATTAATTTTCATCGGTCACAGTGTTTTCAAAGCATGGTTAAAAGTTGCTCTTAACAATTGGTACGAAGAGTTTTATGATCTGGTGGGTGATTCGGAATTTGGTTCGGGCATAGAATTAAAAAACAAGCGCGATCAGATGTGGGAGCTGCTGCTGCAGTTTTCACTCATTGTGCTACCATCGATTGTGGTGCACCCTGTGACAAAATGGATAGGTTCTATATGGTGTTTCAACTGGCGTGTCGCTTTGATTCGATCGTATCTCAGTCACTGGGATTGCAGCACGTTGCCCATTGAAGGGGCCGCGCAACGCGTTCATGAAGACACACAACGGTTTGCCGATGGTTTGTACTCGTGCTTTGGCATCTTGCTCGACTCGTTTTGCACGCTGGTCGCATTTATACCCGTTTTAATCGAGTTGGGAGACCAAGTCCGACCCCCTGGCTTGCACTGGGCGCCGTGGCTTTTGTGCATCGCCACGACCGCGGCCATTGGTGGATTGGGCGTCTCTATGATCGTTGGATACAAACTCGTCGACTTGGAAGTTGCAAATCAAGTTGTGGAAGCCGAATTGCGCACAAAACTCGTGCTACTTGAGCAAACACCCGCCATGGTGTGTGCATCCACTCAAGAAAATGACATTGTCAACGAAGAGCATGGTGAACCCGTCAAAGCGCTCTCACCCATCAAAGCTTTAGAACCTATACTAAAAAAACTTTGGAAAAATTATCGAAATCTCTACGCTCAGTTCGCACTGTTCAATACATGGCTTTCGATTTATGATCAAAGCATGGTCATCCTCCCTTACTTGCTAGTAGCACCGCTTCTCTTTGCAGAAGATCCCGAACATCGTATCACACTAGGTGTCTTAATGAAGATGAGCAACGCGTTCGGACGATGCTTCGACGCCATGGCCGTAGTCAGCGAAAACTGGAATGCGGTCAACGCATGGAGATCTGTGCTAAAACGTCTATCTGAATTCGAACAAACCGTTTATACAAGGATCAAATTCTCATCTAGACGGATTAGCAATGTAGAAATTGCAGAAATCTCTGCCACTCTCGATCGTCTGTGATAAACTCGCTAACCCATTTACCACGGGTCGCAGATAGCAAACCTCAAACTGGGTGTCATTACTACCAAAATGTAGAGAACCGAATCTTTAGAAAAGGTTTAGAACTTTTTTCGTGAACTTTTTCTAAAGGTCAGCAGTGCGTACTCGTCATAACGATAGTTCATGCGGTGGAGTGAGAACGAGTCTCCTCCCTCTCTAGCCCGGGGTTTCATTCAGATGCGCATCGATTATGGTTTGAGTAGAGAGGATCTCCTCACCACATTTGATGCGAGAAGACGCGCATGTCCTCTGAGCTCAACCTTACGAGTCAAGTGAACGCACAATTCTCCCCCCATTTCCAAGAAACTTTGTAAATCCGGACCGGATTAGTAGACGGATGTTCAAAAGCATCTACTATAGACTCCAAAAGCGTACTGCACATCTCTTGTTCCGTTTTGGCAATGATATCCACACATTTCTTTTTCATTCGAATCGTATAATTGTTTGGATTTTCCTCTAAAACATCATTCAACTCACGTAGCAATCTCTGCAACTTCATCAACACTTGCGTTTGCATACGCAGTGTGGAATGTCGCTGATTGGACAAATGAAGAGTGGATACATCCATGAAACTTTTTTGGTAATATCGAGTTGTAGCGGTTTATAGCGAATTATAGCGGGACAATATGAAAGGTTTATTGCTTTTATCGACGACTCCGAGATAATTCGCGAAGGGTCGCCATGGTTTCCACACTTGGTAAACGCTGCCCTTGTCGCTTCAAACGTAATTCATTCGCAATGTAGGCCATCGCTGCAATCCCGGTGCACATGATCAGCATCATAAATGCGAATAACACCCAAAACCACATGGGCACGTGTTGCGACCATACCGAAAACTCCGGAGGCGAAAGCGGTGGTGGCGCGGCCGGAGGACATACTATGAGTGGTAAAAAAGGTGGATTCAATGGGGGATACGATGGCAATGGCGGTGATGGCGGTGGTGCAGGAGGGGTCGAGGGTTGGGAGCTAAAGAAGAATGTCATGAACCTTCTTTCGTGAACAACTAGCGTTAGCTGGTTCTGAACCTTTTCTAAAAGCTCGGTTCTAAAGGTTCAGATATACAAGGTTAGCGTGTTTCCGGACTTCTAGATCGTCCACTATTTGCATGCCTTCTGTCGGGTGGTGTATCACGACGCCTTTGCGTGTCACGCTCGGCACGGTGTATCGCTTCGGAGATCATTCTTGATACCTCTAAATTATTTTCTTCCAACTGAGTGAGCGTCTCTTCACTCTCAGAAAGTTTACGCGCCATCTTGTCGATGCGCGTCTGAACACCGTCACTCTCTTCGAAGATGATGAATGAAGGCCATACGATGTCGTGCTCAATCGGACCGTCACTCTGCTCACGGTGGTGATGCACCATCAATTCATCCACCAATATCTTGTACTCCCCCTCGTTAGGAGGTCGCTGCTCCTCCATGAGTTTTTCCAAGAGTTCCAATGACGCACGTGCCATCACGAACGGGACGCTAACAATAGATACATCCGTACACAATTGTTTTAGCGTATTTGCATGAAAAAAGATGAAATGTCCGATTTGCTACAATGTGTTTTACGACACGACTACTACAAAACTGGCGGTACCCATTCGCGCGTACACGTGCTCACATCTCTATTGTACAACCTGTTTAAATCACAACTCAAATCACACTGCAACATGTCCGTGCTGTCGCGCACCTCGCACACTAAAAATTGTCATCTGCAAACGTGAGTTAGAAGACGAGTCTTACAAGCTGATCGGTAGCATCTACATGGCATGAACGCAAAATAAACAAAATACGCTAAAAATGTGAACTAGAGTAAGCCACTGGAAAGGCCCGTCGAATGTGTAGTTCAAAGCGCAGTCTTACAGTCGTATCACCAGTATTAAAACCGGATGGCAGTCGTTTCTATTATGAAGGGTCCAAGGGTCATGAACGCTTGGTGAAAGTCGTTCTCGATGGAGAGACACAATTCTATGAAGGTGATATGGATGTTGAACGCATGGTGCGAATCGAGTGTTCAGACAGAAGAATACTATACTTTGAGGGCGACAAGGGCTACGAACGCAAGGTGCGAATCGAGTTTCAAAATGGAACAATACATTTCTGCAAAGGTGCCCAGGGTAGTGAGCGCATAGTACGAGTGAAATATGTTGGAGGGATGAAATTCTATGAGGGTGAGAGTGGTCATGAGCACAAAGTGCGATTAGAGCGTTCTAATGGACAGATACTATTCTATGAGGGCAACTGGGGCCATGAACGCAGGGTGCGAATGGAGTTTTCGGATGGACAAACACAATTCTATAAGGGCGAAAAGGGCAATGAACGCCTCGTGCAAACCGAGTTTGAAAAGGGACGAACTGGCTTCTATGAAGGCGACAAGGGCAATGAACGCATCGTGCGAATCGAGATTGCGAATGGACAAACACTATTCTATGAGGGCGACAAGGGCAATGAACGCATGGTGCGAACCGAGTTTGGAAGTGTACAATTCTATATGGGCGACAAGGGCCATGAACGCAAAGTGCGAACGGAGTTTCCGGATGGAATAACACAATTATATGAGGGCGACAAGGGCCATGAACACATGGTGCAAATGGTGTATCCGTGTGGGCAATCACAATTCTATGAGGGCGACAAGGGCAATGAACGCATGGTGCGAACCGAGTTTGCGAGTGGGCAAATACAATTCTATGAGGGCGACAAGGACAATGAACGCGTCGTGCGAAGCGAGATTGCGGGGCAATATGAATATTTTTATCAGGGCGACAAGGACGATGAACGCATTGTCCGAACTTCCGTTTCTACATCTACAGACAATGATGGGGACGGTCATGAGACCTGTAAATGCGCTGTGTGCTTTGAAGACAAGATGCCGACCTTGACACTCCTGCTGCCGTGTTGTCACACATTATGTGGTGAGTGTGCAGCGGAGTATCAAAAAGAAAAGTGTCCACTTTGCCGCATGATGACATGTGGGACAATTCGTGCATTTGTTTAATGATAATTTTTGAAAAAAAAATCAAATACGCTAAAAAGAGTTTTCCCAAACGCTTGTAAACGTTCCCAAAGCGATGATGCAACACATGCATCTGGTGCATTTGCGTGACCACATGTCCGAGACCGAAATCGATCATCTACGCAAGTGTGCGAATGAAATGGAATGGTATCGCAAGGTTCCTGGTGGTTTCACCACCACCGCACCACCGCGGTTTGTCAACTCTTTTGGCAACGGCTCTGGCTACAGCAACACGCAAGATACTATTGGCAAATCGTGGTCCGAGGGTCATTGGACGGCCGCCAAAAATCAAAATGATTTAACTCTGACAACTCCCACCGCGCCACTTCCAGAATGGCTACAAAAACTGGGTGTACTCGCCCGCCAACTGGCCTCTAGCTTTTACAATATCGAATCATCGACGCACATGTTCAATCTGGCAGTGTGCAACAAGTATGAATTCGGTTCAGACAAAATCAGTGCTCACACCGATGACAACGAGTGGTACACACGCGATCTGGCATGTGGACCCATGTTTGCATCACTCACGCTTTACAATGACACCAAACCTACATCATCCTCAGAACATGCCAGATTTCAAATATGCATCGAAGGCAAGTGGCAAGACTATGTTCTTCCAGACGCGACGCTCTTGTTCATGCCGGCGTGCATCCCCCACCGTGTCCAACCCCACAAACCCAACACACGGCACCACAAACGCATCAACATCACGTTGCGCTCCGTGCCCTCTGTGGAATCCGATCCTGTTTCCTCCATCCGAGGCGTCTCAAACCACGCTCGTTACTACCGTCTACCGTCGACCCTCACGGTACCTGCCAATAAAGAAACCAATCCTCGAGCGATGGAACTACTGCAAATTTTCAACAAGTGCCTCGACTCGCATAATCACAAGCAACTCGCCGTAATCATCGATTCAAACTCCAAATTGCAACGCGCCACGACTCGCACGCAGCTCATGTCAACTATTCAAAAACGCGACAAAACAATAGCACCGCGTACAAATATAACTCTCAAAGCGCTGCGCGCCGTGTGTGATGTCCTCTAAAATCTCTCTTATTCTCTCTCATTCTCTCTTTCCCAACCATTGTCTAAAATAGAACTTAAATAGCCGTTACTCCGTATCAATACGGAGGTCTTCCGTATCAATACGGAAAAACGGCCGCTTCAACATCGCCTCAAAATTCATGTAAAAACACATGCCAAACCGCGCCTTTTAAAACACGAGCAGTTTTTGGCGCCCAAAATACGAGCACTTTTTCTGTCCAGAATTATGTCGCGGTTAAGGGCCCTTAACCGCGACATAATTCTGAATTCTCGAGCAAAAACGAGCCGAAAAACAGGCCTTTTTACATGAATTTTGAGGCGTTTTTGAAGTGACCGTTACAAAAGTCGGATTAACCAAGTGGTTAATGTCGTTACGACCTATTAACCAAGTGGTTAGTCGCATGTAACGGTATTAACCAAGTGGTTAGTCGCATGTAACGACATTAACCACTTGGTTAATCCGACTTTTGTAACGGTCACTTCAAAAAC
>Ga0233432_10003242_pt1 | contig 14799 bp, 23 predicted proteins | sample SI_122_August201_6_FD_179870 | JGI IMG/M metagenome (GOLD analysis project Ga0233432, IMG submission 179870) | Seawater microbial communities from Saanich Inlet, British Columbia, Canada - SI_122_August2016_10_MG | ecosystem: Environmental > Aquatic > Marine > Inlet | place: Canada: British...
CTTGCAAAGAAGTTGTCATCATAACATTCATACATTGACATTTCAGCATGTCTTACCCAAGGTTTATCACCTATAAGTCTGCCTAAAAAGTCTTGCGGATCATAACTACCAGCATGCCACAGCCCACCGATGTCAATGTCAATACCCAATAGTTCTGCCATATAGCGTAGTTGAATAACTGTAGGGTTCCAAGCATCAGTATACAAAAAATAATCATTGTCTTTAATTTCTCCATTAGCAAACATTCTGCTAATTTCTAACATCTGTTGTGATTTATAATTATTTGTTCCTGCAAAATTTAGAAAAGCCCCAGGCGTAGTTGCCTGAGGTACTTCTCCACCACTGATAACAATAACATCATTATTTGTAGATCGACGTAGTTGTTTAGGAAGATGTTCTTTCCATTGCTTAGTATAGCGTGTGTCTACTGCTTCGATATCTACAACATAGATAGTCATTTAATTTCTCCGATTGTTAAAATTACGCCCTGCATTACGGGCTTTCATCCTAATATAATTACGCCATTTTTCGTATGCGATCCAACTAGGATCATCCTTTTTGTACAAAGCCTTTTCGTCATAGACTTTACCTTCAAAGCGACAATAATCACGATATGCATCCAAGTCGTTAAATACCTTGGTGTATGCATTACGATTAAATTCGATTGCCATTTCATAGTTTCCTTTATTGTGATTTAGGATAGTAAATTGAACAGCCATTTTCATTGTCTTCAGCTACGCTGATTTCTACAAAGCGGCCGGGGTACTTCACAGAAATTTCTTTGTACAAGTCATCTGCAATCATCTCACAGCTCTTGTGGTTAAGCTCTAGTACGCCTTCGACGTCATAGAGTCGTTGCATCCAGCGTTTAAACTGAATGAATTCAATGTCGCGATCGTTGTGGAATACTTCAATACGAACACGAAAGTGAAAAATATGACGATGCGGAATGCCTAAGAATGATACATCATCCCAGTCGCCTGTTGCTAGTTTAGGATCAGTATCTGCGCCTGGGTACATATGTACACCTTCTTTATTAAAGGTTACCCAAATACTGCGTTCTGCTTTATTCATAGATGTTTCTACTGCCATTTTTGCGTCTTCTTCTCTCATTCTGCGTCCCATATAATTATGATACGATTCGTGTTGTGTCATACTATTAGTATACTTTCATTTAATAACTTTGTCAAGGCCATATTTGCCCCAATCAGTGAATTTTTCTCTATCCATTAGATCGTGTAAACTATGGCACCAGACACCTGGGTTAGTTGCCTTAAAGTCTTTATCATCAATCTTAATCATTGTGTTATAGTTCCACTGTTTCACATAAGGCAATGGAATGCGTAGTTGTGGAATAAAGTTTTCATATTCAGTTAGTCCTGATTCTAAAAATGCTTCTGCAAGTGTAATAGGAATATCTAAACTACACAGTTTATCAGCAGTCAAAAATGCTTTGATCATATTTTCCCAAGGTGTCCATTCGTCGGCATCTTTAGGAAAGTCTATACCTGGATTGAAACTATGATTTGCACCAAAGAAAATGTGTTCGCATTGTTGATAGTCATAATGCTCTTGTATAACATCACAAGGTTGTACGCCTGTAACAAACAGTGTCTTCATTCCAAACGCAGGAGTCTTTTCAACTTCTACGCCTGTAAAGAATATAGGAGTATCACTTACACCACTTTCATAATCACGTTTCATGTTAGTCTCCAAAGTCAAATAATTTTGATCTAGATGCATTTGCTATATGTTCCATCTTCTTCATAATACCTGGTTGAATACGGAACTGATAATAACCATTGGGTTGCATTTCTAAGTAAGCCCATTTATCTACGCCACGAATATAGTCAAACAAATCACCTTGGTGAAGAACACCTCGACAATGTTGCCATGCTTGCTCTAACTTTTTTTGAATTTTGTCGCTAGTAAAGTCATACAACTGTGCGCTTACAACAACATTATCACCTGTAAGCTCATTTACTTTATGATATATTCTCAGTTGATGTTGTACTTTATCATGGATATTACTTTTGTGCCATTGAGTATGTAGGATATCTTGTGGTAACATTGCGCCTACTGTGTGTCCGCTAGTACTACCCCATTTACGTGTTTTTAGTTCAGCGCCAACTTCTGGCAAGTCAATACCTTTTTCTCTGTTTACTGTCCATCCCAGGTCCTCGAGAGTATCTTCTGCCCATCTACCAATATTACCATTACGTTCTTCCATAGGAATAATAGTTCCAGGTTCGATTATGTTCTTTAGTCTAGTTACTTTTAACGTCATCCTAGTGCCTTTAATTGTGTTTCTAATCTATGTATTTCGTCTTTAAGCCAAAGTTTTTGAGTTTTCATTCTATTAAGTATGTGTTCAGGTTCAAACTTATTATACAACACTTTTATTTCTTCGTCAAGTTTTCTGTGCTTTACATATAACTCTTGTAAATGTACAGCAATTTTATCGTGTTGCTCCGTGTAGTTGCTCATCTTCTAGGTCCTCCAACTTGGTTTCATCTAATTCAATATTATCTTCAACGGCACCAGGTTCATCAAATAGTTTGTTGAAAAAAGGTTTAGCAGATATAGTTTTCTTACCAATTGCACCTCTTGTACCAGGCACTTGCATCCAATATGGTCTGTACAGTTCAATTAACCTTAAAGACTCTTCTTTACTAGACTGTTCGAATACTTCATTAATCATATCACGTATTGTTCTTACTTGAAACTTATCACCTTTTAACATTTTAGGAGTAACACCAGCATCATACTGCCTATTAGCTTCTTGTACAGCATTTACGTGTGTCCATACGTTATGACCCATCTGTATAGCATAACTAAAGCTATCCCAGCTTGTAGAGTCTTTTTTGCGTACAATAGGCTGTCCGTAGTTTGGATTATAATCTTTTGCCTTTTTATCTTCGGATCCTGTTTTATCTATTACAGGTTCGTCATTCTTATCAAGCTCAACCTCACCTGCACTTACCTTAGGAACACCAATCTTATTACGATCACCTTTGGCATATGTACAAATATCGTTCACCAACAAACCGTCAGTTAGTGGACTATCTTCAAACACTTTGAAAATGCCGTCTTGGGTTGTAGCATCCTTAAACGTTCTAGTATCTGTTGCATACTTTAGTTCGTCAACACTTGGAACCATTCGATAAGTCCATTTGCCGTTATCTGGAGTTTCATTAGATGTATAAACTTGTCCGTTTGCTGTAGCAAGGAAAGGTGATGCACAATCAAATGTAACCATAAACGTTGGATTATAGTGCTTACGTACAGCTCTCTGTACGTCTGTAAGCAATGTAGCCCACTCTAATTTACTAGTTCCTAAGAAGTGCATTACATCGTGTAAGCCGCTTTGTAGTAGTCCGTCATAATGTATAGTAACAATGCGTTTAAGCAGGAGTTCAACATCACACATGTTTTGTCCACCCATTGACCACCCATTAAAGTGTCTGTCAGGATATTTAACTGGATCACAATAGTCTTTCATTTGCTCATACCAGTCTTCCGCATCATCAAAGGTTTCACCTTGCAAAACATTTAGTAATTTACAAGCACCTGTTCTATGCTTCATCCAGTAGTCATTGTTGATGCGTGTTGCTTCTACTGCTTCTTGATATGTACTAACACCTGTTGCTTTTGCACCTTCAGGTGAACGTGCTACCCACGCCGGAATATCAAGTATCATTCCGTAGTCCATGTAAGCATCCATCCAACGTAACACACCGTCACGTTTCTGTTGTGCCTTAGGGCAATTAGGATCTTTCCAATCGCCTTCCCAAACACCTTTACCAATTTGGAAACCACCTGAGTCACCTAGTAGCCAAGTGTTTTCTCTATCTCTGTTTCGAACCATGTCTTCTTTAGGTACTTCTTTAGTAGTATCTAAGTCTGCATGTCCTGCTGAGTACAGTGTCCATTTGTATTGGAACTGTCCTTCTTGTTTGTTAAGATAGTTTAGACTTTCAATGCCGTTTTGAAAATTACTTGGAATACGATCATCGGGTACATAACAGTCGCCGGTTACAGGATCAGGAAAGCGTTGCTTACCTACATAAGTGGCGTAGAAGCCACTTAGTGCAGGAAGAAAGTGTGCATAATCTTGTTGCGCTTCTGTAAGATCCTTATTCATTATTTGCTCTGTGCCGGTAAAATGTAATCGTATGTTGCTAATCCGCTATCAACAGTAATCTTCATAGCACCTTGATCACTAATACTCATTTCAACTTCGCCTTCTAGGTTAAGTACTGCTTGTACTTGTGCTACTGGCCAACTCCATGTGTGTGCTAGTACACCTTCAACGTTTGCTTCGAACACAAACTCGCCTGCGTGTGTACTGTGATCGCCAAAACTAAACACAAGATCAGTTGCACCACCTGTTTCTACAGTTTTTACATTAAATGTTGGTTCTTCTGAGTGTGCCGCTGACATAAGTTTCATACGACCAATGCTTATTACGCTTGGCTTAATTGCTACATTCCAGTTAGCACCTTTAAACTTTACAGTCTTTAGCTTTTCATCAATGATTGCTTTGTTCATAAAGCGATAATCATTTTGAAAGTCACCTGCTTCGTTCTCAAAGTGAATGTGTGTTGGAATAGTTTCGCCATTACGCTCTGCTTTAACAACGTCAATCTTTGCATCCTTCTTATATTCAGGATTGCTTAGATGCATTTTTAGTTTATCTAAGTTAGGCATACCAAATGTACTCTTATCGAACTCTGCTACCGCACTATTAGTACTGCCGTTCATAACAACACTTCTGTCGTCTGCCATTGATTCAATTGTACTGTTTTCATCATTGGTCACTTTAACTAGATTAAGAAAACCTAGTGAATGTGTGTGAGCAACGATGTCTTGTAAGATGTCTTTCATACTTTTTCTCCATTAGTTATGTTTATTATATTGTCTTTATCATTATTTGTCAAGAACTTTTCTACCGAGTATTTAGGTTTGAATCCAAGTGCTGACATTTTTTCTGTATTTGCACAAGTAAATTGCCGTTCACCTGGGGTATTTAGACGAACAGGCAACTCTGGTGCAAGTGTTTGGACCTTTACTGGCAGTCCAGTACCAATATCAACTATCCCGTTTACATGAGGATTTTCGATAAGGATTAGTATTGCATCAATTAGATCAAATAAATGTATAAAATCTCTATAATGCGGTGTTGTGTATTCAAGTGTACCGTTTCTTAATCTATTAAAGAACATAGTTTCTCTCGGACAACTATCACTGTACACTGTATGAAAACGCATACCTAGTGTATCCGGATAACGTTCAGCAAGTTCTTCTAATACAAACTTAGATGCTGCATAAGGGTTCAAATCGGGCTCGTAAGCACTCGAACTGCTCGCATATAGTATGCGTGTATCGTCATAACGTTCAAATAAACGTCTGCTTGCTTCTACATTATTATTCCAGTAACCTGCAGGGTCTTTGAAACTTTCACGTACTCCGCTTTTGCCTGCTAAGTGAATAACCAAATCGTATTGATCATCTGAAAATTGACAGGTTAGTAAATCAACATTGTCTTTTTGATCAATACCTGTAACGTTATGGTTTAGTGATAATGCCTTAAACAATGCATTACCTATAAACCCTTTATGTCCAGTTAAAAGAATTTTCATTAAGTATACTCCATGTGTGTTTCCAATCATCGACTTGATGAGTAGAACTATTACCACGTTCCCATAATGCTCTTTTCAAAGGATAATCGTTACCACCTTCAAACATTGCATCACCAAAGAAGTGTATAGTATCATCTTCTGTAAAATCTACAAGTATTTGACTCTTATCTGATCCTCTAGGGGCAATATCAATACCTGTTTCGCCACCTACTGTTGCTTGTAAGTCTGTAAACATCATATTAAATGCATCTGCAATTTTAATACGCTCTTTATTTTGTTGATCAAAGTCTGCATATTGTTTGCGTTCATACAATGATGCATTGCGTCCTACAACACTAAAGTTAACCATACCGCTACGTTCTTCAATATGATTACCTGTGCGTATACTAAATGGACTTTCGTACTCGCAACTAATTAAAAATGTTCTTGCTAGGTCTGGTAGTTTCCAATCGCTTGATCTTGCCATTGTTGGACCTTCCCAGACATCACATCCACTACAGTTATAAACACGCTGACATTTATTGTATATCTTTTCACCTATTTGTTCAACAGTCTTAGGTTTATCGCTACCAGTAACTAGATACACGTCATTAGCTAAACAAAAGTTTTCAAAAAACTGTTCGAATTCTTTGTTAATTAACCCACGACTAGGTGTAAGTGTTCCGTCTACATCAAATATAAACTTATTTCTCATTCGGCTTTACCATAAAGTGTACTTTAGCAATGCACTCATTTACATCCTTTATATAAAACTCTAATCCTGCCTTTACAAAAAGACGTTTGAGTTCATCTACAGTGCAGTCTTTTTCTTCGTGTAACGTATTCATTCGCATACCCTTTTTCTAAGATCACTTGAACTAAATCTATGATCACGTTTGTTAAAATGTAAATCAATTTCTCTTTTGCGGCAAATATCTTTTCCAGTAAAGTCTTTATCGCGATACTCTTCACCTAGTATGCGTACTGCAATTGGGTACATACTAAGGATGTCTTCTAAATCAGCTTCAGTGCCGTACGGAATAATTTCATCCACATACTCAACACCCTTTAATTGTGTGTAACGTTCTACTACAGTTTGTACCGGAGCGTTCTTTTCGTCTCTGTCTATACTAGGGTCAACCTGCAATCCGCATATAAGATAGTCACATTGTTCTTTTGCTTCACGCAACATAATTACATGTCCTGCATGTAATAGATCAAACGTACTACAAGTAAATCCTACTTTCATTTTTCTTCCTCGGGTAGTTTGATAATGTTATTTTCGTTGTTTGCTAACATTTCTTCCTTTATATCATAGACAGTTTCTGTTTTGATCATGCTAATGATGGTATTTGTTAGATCAACTTCTCTACGTAGCCATCCAATTTTACGTTCTAGTTCACTAAGCTCTTTGAGATAAAACTCAAGCTCTTGTTCTTTACGTAATTTTTGTTCAATAAAGTCAGTAATAAGGATAAGTCTGCTTTCGTTACTCATTGTATCAATCTCCAAAGTCAAATAAACTGCCAAATGTTGTGTGTTGCTTAGTATCTTCGAGTGGATAGTTAAGCACACCAATCAAGTTGTCTAACTTATTATCAATAATAGTCTCTGCCATAGCTGCATCATCGAACGGAAGTTCTTTGAACCATTCTGGCAAACGCATTTGATCCGTTGGATATGCAACACTTGTGTATCCTAGTGGATTTTGCTTTAGTTTGCAAACAATAACTTTCATTCCGTCAACGATCTCTTCGGAGTACTTGTCGCCATTCATACGCTTGAGGGTATTCCAGTTAAGCGATGCACGAACGTGTCCGGGCATGTTTGCTTTGCCTTGCTTTTCTTCTAGTCGGCGATAGTGTCCTACTTTGTTTGCACGTTTGGGTGAACCTTTCTCCCAACCAGGGCGTTCACTAAATTCCTTGCGGAATTCTGTAATACGATCTAGTACTTGTTTTTGTGGGATGTCAGTAAGTACCATAAACAATAGTTCACTTAGGAACTCCTGCATAAACACAGGCGTATCTGACCTACGCAAGTCTAAGCCCATTGCCTTTACTTTGCCGGGCTTACCATCTGTATCACTTCTAAAGCCTTCAATGTCGTATACTAGTGCCGCATAACGCTTCTTAGTAATATACAATCCGCTTTCTGCAACAATCTCTCTAGCTGCCGCAATAACATCACTACGTGACTTTGGACAATGAAATGCTTCTATCATAAAGTCAGGAAATGTAGCGTTTGCCGCTTCACATACTTGATCATATAATGTAATTACATTGTCTTTATCCCATGGCAATTTGCCTGCATCAATATCACCTTTAAGTGTAGGATATCCGCTAAAGTAACAAGAGTCAGTGTCGCCATATATCATTGCTTCGCCAACATGATCATATGTGCCAGTAATAACTTTGTTTACTTCTGCTGACATATGCTTAACAATAGTTCTACCTGTAAGTGTAGTTGACTGTCCAATACGCTTATCAAAGAATCTACAACCAGGATTAAGGATAGCACCATACAAACTATTCAAGTTAATCTTCTTAACTAGCTGTCGCTTGTCCCAGTATTCAATTTCCGCAGCATTTCCTGCGTCCTTTGCTTTCTTTAGCATCTTCTGCAAGTCTTTACGTTCGCTATACCAACGCTTTAGAATGCCTGGAATAACACCTTCAAACTCTGTTGTAAATATTGTGCCGTTAGCACTAAGCATCCACGGTTGATTGCTGTCAAAAATTACATTATAAATTTCAGCACCACTTAGTGTATCACTGCTACCGTTTTCCCAGTCAATAGTTAGTGCAATGTCTTTACGTTGCTCCATAACTGCTTCGTATTCTTCTGTGCTAAAGCGTCCTTCCCAACTACCTGCAAAGGACTTCTTCTTAAGGTTCATGTCAGTGTGTACACGATCATCAGAAATCTCAGGACGTATTTGACCTATAACAGTTTCAGGAGCCATATTCAATGCACGAATCACACTAGGATATAGTGAATTCAAATCCATTGAACCAATCCACTTGTGCAAGCCCTTCTTAGGAAACGCAACGTATGCACCAGCGGCTTGTGTATTCTCATCATCACGTTTTTTGCGATTAGGAACCTGTAAACCTCTGTGCCACGCTTCGTTAACAATAGCTTGCTCTGTAACAGCAACCGCACCCATAGTAGTCTGTAGCAAAACAGTGTTTGCGTGTGCAAGTTCGTTACTTAGATCAATAAATCTTAGTTTTTTGTCCAGCTTGTCCAGTAGTGCGGTATCTTGTATGTTGTATTCGATGAACTTTCTAAAGTCATTGTTGTACAATGCGTCCAAAGTGCCTTCATAAGGGACCTTGTTCTCGCCAACTTCGATTTCGCCAATGGCATCAAGTCTGTATGTGTGTCTTTCTTCATACGTGTATTTACGATATAAATTCAAACTATCTAAATGCACTCTGCCTATTAGGTCAAAGGTCTGCGCTATTTTGCCAAACTTCTCATACTCACGTTTCTTAGGTAATTGTCCCCACAAACAGAATCTGCGTGTGTCATCTTTGCTTAGTACACGGGCTGTTCTGTTTACTGTGTACGGAATATCATAACCTTCGCTGTTCCAACCTGATAAGATATCACTATCTTCAATCAGCGTTAAGAAAGTGTCAATCATATCACCTTCTTTTTCAAACAGCATTACATTATCAATGCCTTCTAGTTCCTTTTCAGCTTGTTCCATTGTAAGTGTCTTAGGCGGAACTGCTAAACACACCATTGTTTCTAACCACTGCAAATATACTGAGATACTTGTAATTGGCATAAACGGGTCACTAGGATCAGCAAAGCCACGCTCTGGATCAAAGTCAGTCTCAATATCAAAGAAAGCAATGTTTAGTTTAGGTGCGTCTTGGTTAAGATAGTGTTCACTCAAACATTGAAATAGTGGATTAATATCGCTTTCAAATAGTTCTTTGCCTTTGTTAATAGCAACTTCTTTTCGAAAGTCTTTTGTGTTCTTACATACAATGCGTGATAACGGATCTCCGTATACGCTTTTGTATTTGCCTCGTGGGTCTTTATAATAAAATGTATATTTGGATTGGTATTCTCGGTAAGTTCTCTTACCATCTTTGCGTTCAACGACTCTGATGATGTCAGAATCGCGATCAAATAGTGCGTCTACGTAACTCATATTTCTCCTACGTTGCTTATGGCCAACTTAACCTTCTACTTGCCAGCTATTGCTATCGGCGTTATATGTACTTATTAGAACAACAAGCCCGCAACATAAATTACGGTTAGTCCTGCGTTCATAACAATTAAACTTTTTTCTTTCCATAGAACACCAACAAGTATCCATAGACTATTACTAATAATGAATGCCCAAATGTACAAAGGGTAAACATTAAATGCGGCTAGTGTAGCGGCTGTTAGTAAACATACTGTAGCTACCCATGCTAACCATTGATAAGGCTTTACCACCATGCTGATGCAACTCCGTATCCAAAGATGTTAACACATACAAACCAACCTGTTAACAACATAACCCATGCAGCACCTCTTCGATAAGATGCATAACATTGTGTAGCACTACCAACAAAGAATGCCGGATACACAATTAACATATTTGGGTCTCTTGCTGTCAATGCTAAAGTTAAACTTGCTCCGACTGTAAAGACAAAACTAACAAGTTCAAAATAGAACGCTGTCATGTCACTCTTATAACTATTGATCCAAAAGTCTTTTATTTTATTCATAAACTAACCTACATATACTTGCTTGTGTTATACGCCAATTGTCGTGGTAAACATTATTGTCTTCAATGTATGCACCATGAAGTGCATTACCATCAAATATAACAGTCCTATTAGGCTTTGCTTCAACAATAAAGTCAATATTATACTTGCGTATATCCATTAACAATGTAGCGCCTTCTTTATTTTCTAATTCAGTGTTGGTATATATTGCTGTACCGCCACTGCAATGTGGATCAATGTACGTTAAACAGTTGACCATGTCCACATCGTAATGCGGATGATGTTGCATATAGTTAGGCACATCTTTTTTCTTGTGTTTAAACACATTAAAGGAGAGTGTTTTTTCTATATTAATTTTTGGAGCACCAGTGAACTGATAAATTAAGTTATTGATACGCTTTAAACGTGCATCACGCTTGATAATATCTGGCTCCCAATTATTAAATGCAGGACGACAGTCGTAATAGTCTTTCCAATTACGTGTCCATTGGCTCATTTTCCATGCTTCAACTGGCATATGTTCAAACGTATCTACAATTTGATCATAGTTTTTATAGTAGTTGTCAATAGTTATATGTTCGTCGTGTGTCTGTATATCCCAGTCACCAAGCTCAAATAAGTCTTCTACTATTATTGGTTGAGGCATTTACTTATCTCTGCCTACAGTTGCTACTAGCGTTTCTAAATCATCAAACTCATCTGCAACTCTTTCCCAGTCAGCTTTCTGTGCAATCTTAATTGCTTTGTTAATAAGACTAGGTTTAATATCAAGTTCTTCTGCTACTGCTTTAACAGTTTCTTTCAAACCTGCGTTTAGATCTTCAATCTCTTGCAATACTGTAACACCTTCATTAACTAGGCGTTCTAGCTTTGCTTTTTCCTCACCACCGTAAGTACGTTCACTCATAGATATCTCCTTATAATTAGCTTTTAGTATACACTAATATATAAGAGATGTCAAGTCTTTTTTGTTATCGAGGCGGTAATATTTCGAAGCCGTTTATATGCTTCTTATACTCGTCTGCATAACCGACATATATGTATTTGACGCCTTTTGATTTGTAGTATGCACATTCATGACGCAGACTCTTTAGTCCTAAGAACAATTTAGGGTTTTTGTAGTTCCAAGCAAATTGCATTGACTCAACATTGTCATGATTATACCAATAGTAATGAGTAAATGCTACTAGTTTGTTATCACTATAGTATCCAATTACATCACACAATGGCGCACACAAGTCTTCATTAAATAAAGGCATTACACTTTCAAACTTTTTGTATTTACAGTATTGATCGTATATTTCTTGTATTTGTTCTACAGGAGGATTTTCAAATACTACTGCTGATTTAGACATTCTATAGTTTGTTTCTAACAAGTTAATTCTAGCGTATATATCACTCACGATTTTGCACCTCTTGTTTATACTCACTTGACCAGTTCTTATAGTAGTCTTTTGTTTCTAACCAATCTCTTGCTGTTTGAAGTTTACTTTTTTCTTGCAAAAGAACAAGTCCGTAATCTCCCTGATTTAAATTTACACCTTGTACTTCTTCTGGGTCCAGAGGATGGTCTTCCAATGCTATATAGCCTCTTTTGTCTAGCATTGGTTTTGTTGAGTTTATAATTTCACTAAGGTCAGCTGCTGCAATACGATTATAGTCAAAACCAAGTATTACTACTTCTATATTCTTTGGCCAGTGGTATGTATAGTTTTCAATTTCAGCATTAATTAATAATTCAATATCAAACTGGTCATTTAACCAGTGTGTCTTTACTGTATTGTCTAACCATGCTTTCTTGGCATACGGACAAGGAGGCAATTTATTGAAAGTAGCAGAAGGTATGCTCAAAAAGTTGTAAATCCAATGTTCAATGCTGGAGTTAAAATCTTTCAAAATAGTATCCTAATCGTATACTATTATTTAGTCGTACCCTAAATTAGCAACTGATTGCATTTCTTCAGATAACATTTCAGCTTCACGGGCTTCATATGCTGCTTCAAAGCCTACTTCATATAGTTCCATACATCCTGATTCATTATTCCACAAACGTTTGAAATAGTTATCATAATAACTTTCTATAATATAGTCTGGCTCTTCTTGGGGGATTAGATGACCTTTGATTATCCAAAAGTATCTGTTAGCTTCTTTACGCACTTCGGGTGAACACATTATGGACCTCCTTGTTGTATTGTATTTACAAGGAACCGTAATCGTTAGCGTTAACTTCGGGGTTATTTAGACTTATTTAATGCAGCCCAAAGTTCATCTTTGATTGTCTCAAATTGTTTACCTTTGTGCTTTACTTTGCCAGACTTGGCATCTTTCTTTTTGTCTTTGTGTGCGCCCATTGCGCCACTTTTGCGTAGATCATTCATATATTGTGAATTAGGATCTCTAGGCTTAATCACTGTATCAGTCTTAGCTTCTAGTAGAGTGTTAATAACACCTTCAAGGTATTCTACTTTTGCTTCAAGTGCTGCTATTCTGCTGTCTTCTTTTATTCTTGTAAGAACAAACGCTTCACCGTTTACTTTTTGAATACTTGATCTACTAATAGCGTATACTGCACCTCTATTTTTAATTTGTATTTGTGCTTGGCCTTTTTTGTCGTTTGTGTTTAACATATTTGTAACAATGCCAGCATTAAGACTACCTTTAGCATTTAAGTATGCTACTTTATCGCCTGGCTTTAGTGTATAAAGTTTACCATTTAATTTGCCATTAGGAAATTCTACTTTATCTTTTACTTGTTTAGGAGGTTGCTTTGTATCTTTTGCTTTAGGATCATCGTCTGCACCGATTGTACCTTTTGCTGCATCAAGAGTGTTGTATTTCTTAAATGAATTTTTTGCTAAGTCATATGCACTATCAAATTCTTGCGGTTTATCAGCTTCACCTACAAGTTTATCTTTTAATGGGTGTTTAGTACGCCCGGGCTTTGCACTAGGCATTGTATCTTTGCCTTTTGCTTGTCCTGCACTACCTGTTTTTTGTGCTTCATTAAGAGTAATACCTGCTAATGCAGCAAAGTCACTTAAACTGTAATCACCTTCAACTGGCATAGTACCTTGTTGTACTTCAACACTTTCTTCTAAAGTAGACGGAGTTTCTACTTGTGGTGCAGTGTTACCTGCCATCGCCATTAACGCTTCTCTATCTGCTTGCGGATTTGAAGGGAATAAATCCTTCATCTTTGCACTCATTTTGTAGAAGTCTTCGCTCATTTACGTAAACTTTTCTTTGCTTTTTTGCCACTTGCTTTACCAGCATGTATTGCTTTACGATGTGCATCTGATTTAAACTTGCCTTCTAGTTTAGCTGCAAGTTTATTTTGTAAAGACTCTGTAGTTGCATCAGTATAACGCTTGTCACCTTTTTTCATTTTTTGGTATGCAGGTGAATTTGCTTTTTTGTCAACGTTAGTAACCTTCATCTTTTCAGGTTCTTTTTTAGCCTCAATTACTTCGTCCATAGCTTCGTCATAATCCATATGATGATACACTGAACCAATCATATCTGCCGATTTAGTAATCTTAGACTGAACCCAACCCTCTAAGCCTTCTGCTTCACTTACGCCTTTGAGCATGTCGTGTAGTTTGATAGCATACTTTGCTAGTTTGTATAGATCGGCACGTGCCATCTGTACTTCGTGATCACGTTCAGCTGCACCAGCCAATTCTGCCAGACCTTCGTTTGTTTGTTTTTTCTTTTTGTCTTTATATTTCAAAAAGTCGTAATCCTCAGGACCAGTTGTCTTACCAGATTTTGGTGCACCTTTGTCTTTGTTAAGTTCTTTGTTTCTTAACTCTTTAGCGTGTGCAGGTCTAAGTGCTTCTTTTGCAGTTTTTGCTGCATCTTTCCAATCTTGATCAGTAGGCGCACCTGGTGCACCTTTCTTTCTACTTGTCCCGGCTTCCTTACGTTTATTTACGTTATAGTACAAGCCTTTAGACTTTTCATTAATTTCTTCATCTCTCATGAGTAACTCCGTAACTGCATATTGCTAGTATTTATGCTTTTTTCTTAGTAGCTCTCTTTTTCTTAGAGCCAGGCGCACGTTTGATAGTACCTGGTCCACCGTTGACAAATCCATTGCCACCGCCCATAGAAGTAGCTATACTACTAGTACCCATGCCGCTTGCTGCTTCTTTCATTGCTTTATTCTTAGCATGACAATCACAATGTTTACAATCAGGTCCACATTTGCATTCTGTTACAGGTTGTCCGCAACATGCTTTAGGACACATTTCAACTTTCTTTTCTAATAATTCACTTATCTTCATTATTTCTTACCTCCTCATTGCTGCTGATTTTTTCTTTTGTGTTTCACTATACCACTTCAAATAGTTAGTGACAGGATTAGCCAAATACCATCCTACGTCTTTGTATGTGCCAAACTTTGCTTTTAGCATTTCTGTGTTCAAGTTTCTCCAGTCGCT
>Ga0233432_10003245_pt1 | contig 14794 bp, 12 predicted proteins | sample SI_122_August201_6_FD_179870 | JGI IMG/M metagenome (GOLD analysis project Ga0233432, IMG submission 179870) | Seawater microbial communities from Saanich Inlet, British Columbia, Canada - SI_122_August2016_10_MG | ecosystem: Environmental > Aquatic > Marine > Inlet | place: Canada: British...
ACGGCCATGGGAACAGGAATGGTGCGCTGAGCCCACTCATCCCAGTTCCAGATATGAATGTCTGTGCCGCAAATCGCTGTCTTCTGAATTCTGATCAGAACGTCATTGGGTCCGGGTGTTGGCTCTGGAATGTCCTCCATCCACAGTCCCTTTTCCTTCTTTGCTTTGACCAGAGCTTTCATAAAACTTCCTTGAAATGAGCTGTTTACTAATATAAACATTTGAGTCATATCTTCAACAACTCAGTGGAAAAAAGTTTCCTATATGAGACAAAAATAGATTAAGATCATGGAAAATAAAGACTTAAGCCCAAGCGACTCCATTAACCATCACTTTGGAAAACGGGTCCTGATGCTCAGGCAGGAACACAACTGGTCCCTCGAAGTCCTCTCTGAGAAGAGTGGCGTCAGCCGTTCGATGCTGAGCAAGATCGAACGAGGAACCGTGAACCCCACCCTCGCTCTCACCATTCGAATTGCCAGAGCCTTTGGCCTAGGTTTATCCGAACTGGTTCAAGACCAGCCAGACGAAGTCACTGGGATTCACCTCATTCGCTCCGATGACGAGCAGTACCACTACCGCTCTGACAAGCATTGCCGAATCAAGACCCTCAGTCCCCTACACCTTGAAAAAGACATTGAGTTCTACGAGATGATGATCCATAAAGGCGCCACCCTCTCAAACCCAGGGCACTATGCCGGCACTCGTGAGTTCCTCTCGGTCACCCAAGGAAAACTCCAGGTCACCAGCGACCAAGACTGCGAAGAACTCGCAGAAGGCGACAGTGCGGGCTACCGTGCCGACTGCCCCCACGAAATCAAAAACATTGGAGACAAGGAAGCCAAGGCTTTCCTCGTGGTCATCTACACCGGCTCCTAAACTCTCCTATCTCGAACAGCTATAAGGATGGCCTAATTCACTTTAGGCACATCTTCCATAAAGGTCGTTTCCGCTTTAAACTCCTGTAACTGATATCGCTTAGGAGTCACACCGTACCTCTTCTTGAACAGCCTCGTAAATCGATCAGGGTCATCATAGCCACAAGCTCGAGCTGTTTCACCAACACGAAAGTTCATCTGCAGCATACGCGTTGCCCTTTCCAACCTCAGGCCATGAACCCAGTCTCCAAGTGACTGACCCATTTTTTTTCTCACCTCTCTCCTCAGAGTTCTCAAGGAGACGTCGCAAGATTGGGCTAGTTCCTCAAGATTAAAATCTCTTTCGCCCCACTCTTCGATTTTAATTCTCGCCTGGTCCTGAAGAGGAGTGTTGCTCACCCCACCAATGTCTCCCTCCACCAGGTGCCCAATCAACTCAAGCATCAAAGAGAGAGCGAGAGAAGAATCCCACGACGAACTGCCCTTCATTCTTCTGCGAGAAAGAAGATCCACATAGGGAAGCAGATCATCCTGCTGCCGCTGATGAATTCGATGGGAGCTCAGGAAAGACCGCATCAGATTCCCCTCAACCCCCTTGCCCAGACCTCTGACATCGATGGTAAAAATCCCAAAAATAAGAGAGAGGTCCCTTGTTTCTGGAGAAGATATCTCGTGAACAACCCCTGGATCAGCAATAAAGACATCGCCCCTTTTTAAGGGCATTTCAAGGTTCCCATGCTGATACAAACCGATTCCTGAAATCACCAGACAGATCTCATAATAACTCTCGTGCAGGTGTGGGTGGTTCGTCCATGGATCGTGGAACTCACAATGAGACCCCAGACGGTACTTAAAATCCACTCCTCCAAAGTGGTGTCGCCCAGCGTGAAATTGCAGATCTTCCATTTGACCGATTTTATGGGTAAAAAAATATCATAAAGGTCGGGAAATACCCCCTTCACCGAGATACACTCTGCTTTAAATCACTCAATATTTCTTCACCAGTTCTCTAGAGCGAGCTAAACCATGGCGACTTGCCTAAATCCATCTACTTCCCAAAAAATCAAAGAGAGCTTCCAGCAAGACGGTTATTACGTCGCAAAAGGTCTCTTTTCAGGAAATCAATTGAGCACCCTTCAAGTTGAGTTCGACCGCATCGTTCATCAGATCACCTCTGAAGGAGCCGATGCCAACGCGGGCTGGCAGAGCAAAGCAGCCCAAGAGCTCAATGGGAAAGATAGACGCATCATCCACACCCACCGTGTTGAATATCATAGCTCCCTCTACATGAAAGCGTTCATGGACCCAGAGTTTCTGAAAGTTACCGAAGCGATCCTTGGCCCCGACATCATTCTTCATCACTCCAAGCTTTTCATGAAACCCCCAAAAGTAGGAAGCGGATTCCCTATGCATCAGGATTGGGGCTACTTCCCAACAGAAAAGGATAGCATGATCGCCGCCATCATTCACCTTTCTGATGCCACCGATGAAATGGGGGCCCTAAGAATGTATCCTGGCTCACACAATCTTGGAAGGCAGAAAGGGACCATGGGAGGAGGTAACGTCAACAATCCCAACCCAGTTCTCAAAGACTACCCTCTCGAAAATGGCACGGTCCTAGAAGCTAAGGCCGGAGACGTGGTGTTCTTTCACTATTTCACACTGCACGGCTCCATGCCCAATGATTCAGACGAGACACGAAAGACCGTCCTTGTGCAGATGCACAGCGGTGATGACCTTCCAGATAAAGACCGCCACCTTTATTCCAAGGTGGCTCTGCAGGGCAGCAACTCAAGGTTAAAACGCATCACAGAATAGTCTCAGGCAAGAGTCTGAGGCCATACTCCTAGCGAAGGCCACATTTAGAATTTAGCTCCCTTTCATTGAGCCCTCTTTCTCCTACCGGCATGGAAATCCATTGAAGAAAGTTGCAGTTATCTGGGTTTCATGACGATAGGTTTCTGAGAAAGACTCCCGAGTCCTCAAAAACTGTCTCTATGTCCTCACCAGCATGAACCCTTTTACCTTCCTAAGGTTCTCAGATTGCTTCTCTTTGGTTTACATCACCAAAGCATTTGCTCTCTCTTATCTCCCAACTCTCTTTCTCTCCCTCATCGTTGCTGTCATCGTCAGGGTCGAAGAACCTACTTTCGATCACATAGGCCCAGAGCTTCTTCTACCTTCTCTGGTGATCATCGGCCCCATGATCGAAACCCTCATCATGTGGCCCATCATTTTCATTTTAGAAAAGATAAGAAACAATTACTTTTTTGTCGTCATCACGAGCGCCCTTCTATGGGCAGCCTTCCACTCCCTCCAAACTCCAACCTGGGGTTTTTTTATCTTTTGGCCTTTCATTATTTTCTCGTCAACGATGTATATTGGCAGAAAGACCGACAAATCCAAAGCTCTCTTCGCAACCTGCGCCATTCACGCACTGCACAACTTCCCCTCTGCCCTTGCTCTGATGGTAGACGTTTAATCTGAAGACAGAGTCCGAATATCTTCTCCCTCCCCTATGACCCATCTTTATGAGTGCTAAGAGTCAGGTCTGTCATAAATGCAAAGAGTCTCGCACCATCACTCAGTTTGCATTGGACGCGTCCAAGAAAGGCGGAAGGCAGAACACCTGCAAGCCCTGTGTTAACTCCAACAGAAAACCCAAAGCAAAGACCCAAAAGACCGATCTAAAAAAAATCATAAAGAAAGATGATCTCAAGACTTTAAAAAAAGCCCTCGAAGAACTCTCTTTCGAAACCAAAAGGTCATGTGGGTCAGCAGCAGAAGAAAAGACCAGGATTCTGTTGAATAACAAGGCCACCACGCCAGATCTCTCATATTCTTGCCCCAACAGGAGATGCTCTTGAAACCTCAATCAAGAAGAACCTTCATTTCTACCCTTGCTGCAGGAGGAGCCTCACTTCTAGCTGCGGGATCACCTTCCCCTCTGGCTGAAGGTACGCAACCAAGACCCAACATCGTGTTTTTTCTGGTCGACGACCTCGGCTGGATGGACATCGGAGCCTACGGCAGTTCTTTTTATGAAACACCGCATGTCGACGCTTTAGTCAACTCTGGCATGAAGTTCACCGACGGCTATGCCGCTTGCCCCGTTTGCTCTCCATCAAGAGTCGCTGTTCTGTCGGGCAAATACCCCGCCAGACTCGACACCACCAATTACTTTGGGGGCCGTCGCAAAGGCATGCTCCTTCCAGCTCCCTATCAAGAACAACTCCCACTAGAGGAAGTCACGATGGCTGAAGCCATGGCCGAAGAGGGATACAAGACCTTCTTTGCTGGGAAATGGCATTTGGGAGATGAAAAGTTTTTCCCCGAAGAGCAAGGCTTTGACATAAACAAAGGTGGACAGCGAGGAGGAGGCCCTCCTGGAGGCTATTTCTCGCCATACAGAAATTCCCGACTCAGTAATGGCCCGAAAGGAGAATGCCTACCCGACCGTCTGGGTGACGAGTCCGTCAAATTTATTCAAGAGAATAAAGACAACCCCTTTCTTCTCTACCTCTCTTTCTACAGCGTTCACACGCCCTTGCAAACCAAAGAAGAGTTCAAAAAGAAATATCAGACAAAAGCCGAAGGTGTTGTTGTCGAAGAAGAATTCAAAGAGGTCACTTCCAAAAGAAAGAACAAGGCCAGGCAAGTCCAGAAGCATCCCATCTATGCTGGCATGATGCAGAGTATGGATGAAAACGTTGGCAAAGTCCTCAAAGAACTCGAACGACAAGGCCTCAGCGACAACACCATCGTCTGCTTCACTTCCGACAACGGAGGACTCTCGACATCAGAGGGACGCCCCACTTCCAACCTTCCCCTCAGAGGGGGCAAAGGGTGGCTCTACGAAGGGGGAGTTCGTGTTCCCTATGTCATCAGATGGCCTGGGGTCACAAAACCCGGATCCACCTGTTCGGTTCCCGTCACGGGGAGTGATTTCTACCCCACCTTGCTTCAGGCGACGAACAGTCCCATGAAACCGAAACAACATGTCGATGGAAAGAGTCTAGTGCCACTCCTCAAAAACCCCTCAGCTTCACTCAACCGGGAAGCTATCTATTGGCACTACCCCCACTATGGCAACCAAGGTGGACTGCCGGGTTCAAGCCTGCGCGCTGGCGACTACAAACTACTCGAACGCTTCGAAGACAACTCCCTCGAACTTTACAATCTCAAGGAAGACATTGGAGAAATAAAAGATCTCTCCAAAGAAATGCCCGAAAAGGTCGCTCAGCTAAAGAAAATGCTCGACCGCTGGCGTGATGAAGTCAACGCCAAGATGATGAGCCCGAACCCTAAATATCGAAAAAAGAAAGCTCAGAAATCCTGATATCCCCTATGGGGACTACTCCTTGCTCTCACCTCTATGTTTTTCGAGAAGCAGTTCGGCTTCTTTGAGGCGACGCTCCATATCAGATTCCCTCATGGCCTTAGACAGCTCTCTTCTCTCGGCTCGCTCCAGCGTTCCCGTTTCTGTTTTCTTTCCTGTATAGGCTTCGTATAGGTCTTCTAACGTCCACGAGTCGCTCCTCATGGTTGGCAAAGGGATTCCATTTTTCTTGAGATTCGTCATGGGGTTTCGACTCCACGCATGTCGAAAGTGAATGGGATTGGGAACCAGGGGACTACTGAGCACGATACGCGCCTTATCGTATTGAGGGCGATTCCGACTGTCTCTTCCCTTCAAAAAGTACTTGGCCTCAGCCATCTGAAACTTTTTGTCTTCCCCTGCAATGCCGAACCCATAGATTGGGCCATCATTGTGAGGTCCGACCTGAGCATCGAGATGAACAATGAGGTTGGGTCCAGCCAACTCCAGTTCCTTGAATGCAGGTGGCTCCCATGTGAGTTTTGTTTCATATTGAGTCGCCAATGCCCACTTTGCCATGCGCTCCCCCACCGGAATCTTGATCTGAGGGTGATACCATGACCTTCTCTGATCAAAGCTGCTGGCAAAACCGATATTCGTATCACCCGCCTCTTTGAGATCGAGAAATGTTTTGTACTGAGCTTCTCGGATTTCAGCTCCAATGTCCATCATACTTCCGACAAAACTCATCTGATCCTGTGGATTTCCAGCCGTACAGAGAGAGATGATCCCAAAGGGCATCTGTGGGTCGCCAAATGCGTGACGCCAAGCCTTGACCATCTCACCAAATACTTGGTAGTACATTTTCGATCCCTTGCTTCCACTGAAACAGTTGTTGAAGCCCTGATGGAAAATAGCCCCTTTAACTTTCAAACCTTTCAGAGGAGAGATTGAGCTGGCAAAGCAGTTCCCTGGCCTGTTCTGATCCATCGCAGGCCCTGGTCGAAATTCGCTGGGGACAGGACGATTGGGTTCCTTTCCTTGCTTTTTCATTTTTTCCACCCAACTGTGATGGCGTTGGATCTGATCTTCAAGGTCTTTCTGAGGGTCAAAATCGGCAACTTTCTGATCCCACTGCGCCAAGAGTTCTTTTGTTTCCTGTCCTTCAATTTTCCTCAGCGACTCGATCGGAGTCCAAGTTTCAACTGTTGTGCCGCCTCTAGAGACATCAATCACGCCAATGGGTACCTCAATCGCCATGTGAATTCTCCTCGCAAAAACGTAACCCATTCCCGAGAGAAGTGGCACCGTCTCTGGAGAGCAAGTCTCCCAATAGCCCTGTTTGAAGTGACGATTTGACCAGGAACTCCACTTATAGTGACGAGGAAAGTCGTCTTTATGTTCAGGTCCATCCAACTGAGGAACGGTGATGTGTCGAATATTGGGGAAGTTCGCTGATGCAATCTCCAACCTTCCATTCACCAACTTTGCCAGATCGAATTCCATATTGCTCTGGCCACCCAAAACCCAAAGGTCTCCGATCAGAATATTCTCACATTGGAGCTTCTCCTCTTTCCCTTGAACCGTCAGGCTTTGACCATTGGCATTGGCCTCCATTGGCGGAAGCGTCACCCTCCATGAGCCATCTTCACCAGCCACGCCATCAGCACTCTGCCCTGCAAAGCTCACGTTGACCTTCTCTCCCGCTGTGGCCCATCCCCAAACAGCGATCTCTTTATCACGCTGAAGCACCATCCCCGACTGAAACAGATTGTGAAGCCTTAGGCCTTTTCCCATCGCAGGGACATCAATGAAACTCTCTCCCCTTGTCAGACTGGGCTTATCTGCCGATTCGAGACCAACAACCGTTAGGAAAGGTAGCAATAACAGCAGAAAACTCTTTTTCACGTCTCTATCCTTTTTTCATAATTAAGCCACTGGCCCAGAAGGAGCTGGTGACGAGGGACTTCAAGGATATATCAAAAAGGCACTAAGGAAAAGTCTGAATCTATGAAAAAAGAACCGAACCTCTCAAACTCAACGCTTTGGTCACCTTCCACGCCCAAAGGTTTCTCTGAGCTTCATCATGCTCTGAATGACTTCTGGGTCATTCTCCATGGCCTCAACCATGCCCACCCACCTCTCGGAACGCTTCTGAGATCGATCAGAAGCCTTTTTCATCTCCTCTAGGGTTGCTTCATCGAAGTTTTCATTTCCTTCCAGTGAACCCAGTAACTTTAGCTGTCCTTCATGTCTGGTTTCCAAAGATTTCTTAATGAGGCCCGACACGGTGTCGACTCCGTCAACGAACTGCCGCTGAAGGTCCACTTCTTCCCATGTCGTTTCTGGCCCAATGGAACTCGAGCTTCTGTGACTTCCAGTAGAAATACCTAGCTCAGGCATCCCTTTAACGATGTCCTGCGCAGCGAATTCCAGTGCCTTCTTTTGTTCTTCAGTGAGCTTCATTCTTTGGTAGGCGCGCTGGAGATTTTCTACGCCCCTCTCCTCAGTCGACTCATTGTCACCCAAAAGCTCTTTGGCCTTATCTAAATCGACTTCAACGGATAGACTGTTTAAACTCTCTTCATGAAGTGCTTTAGCCTTCATCAGAATCTCCTCAGGGGAAACATTTGGGTCGAGGGCCAACAAGCCCAGTTCTTCGGCCTTCGTGTGGTAGTCCTTCAGAAGCTCACCGACCTTTTCCTTCTGCTCATCGGACAGATCCAAATCCCCCAAAGCCTCCATCTTCCGGTCAATTCTCCACTGCGAATGTCGATCTCCCCGTAAGTCCTTCATCTTCATGATGCTCGTCAGCAAGGGCGTCGCCCCGCTGGTCTCCTCCTCAACCTTCTCTTCCTCTACCGGTTCATCATCAGATTTCTCACCAGCTTTGGCGAGACTCGTCGTTGGAACTTCTGATTCAGAGACAAGGGCCTTTGCCTGACTCAGCTCCCCTTGGAGCTGGGCCAATTCCATGTTCCTCTCGTCGAGAACCTTGCGCAGGGCTTGATTCTCAGTCGAGAGTTTCTCAAGAGACGCGAGTTCCGGCTCTGCCACTTTCTCCTCAACAGGTTCAACCGTTGGCATCTCAGGCACTGTCTCCAGAACCGTTCTCTGAGTTCCCAATTGATATCCGGCGACGAAAACGACAACCGCTGTGATGAGATGTGTAAAGTACTTCATGGCTTAACCCCCAACCTCATGTTTTGGATCATGGACAGCCTTCAAGGAACGGCATCGCCTCACCCCTTCGAACAGATGTAAGGGTCAACCACTTTTCATGATGGTTTGCTGACAGAAGAACAGCTCATATCATTCAGCCCAATCATGAAAAAGATCCTCTTTATCGGCAACAGCCTCACCGGACACATCTTCGAAACCTTCACTTGGATGGTTGAGAACTTCGCGAGCGACCCCTTTCTCGTTGATCAGGTCTGGGGAGGAGGCGCAACTCTCGAACTCTTGCTTTCCAACGGTCGAGCTGAAGAGGCACTCGCAAGAGAAAAATGGGATATTGTTCTTCTTCAAGAGCAAAGCCAACTTCCAGCTATTCCAGGCTCAGAAGGGCAGTCCTTCTTGGATTCGGTCAAAATTCTATCCTCCAAGATCAAGAGTCAGGGAGCTGAACCCATTCTATATGAAACATGGGCTCACCTGCAGGGGGACCGTCAAAGAAAAGAACTCTATCCTGATTACGAGTCGATGCAGAGAGGACTCAGTGACGCCTATGGAAAGGCAGCATCTGAAAACAGTTTGAAGGTCATACCCATTGGTCAGATCTGGCTCCAATTTAAAAGCGTGAACCCTGAACTGTTTGCCCGCTTGGTTGAAGACGACCAATATCACCCTTCAGGTACAGGGCAGTTTTTTAATTCTGCTATTTTTTTCCACCTGCTTCTAGGACAAGATCTCAACCGAGTCGACGCCAAGAACGACCTCGACCCAGATGACTGCAAAGTTCTACTGGATTTCATAAAAACGCTCTAGCCATATCACTTTTAGCCAAAGCCTTGTAGCAATCTCCCATTTCATGGGCCAGGGGAAAGCTGATATAATTTTAGAGTAACCTTTTGAGAAGATGGCACATTCCTGTTTTCTCTAATTTTTTATTTGCCTCTGACTGGATCCATCGATCCAAACCCATCGAAAATATGCCCAACAAACCAAATATCATCTACATCCACTCCCACGATACGGGAAGATACATCGAACCTTACGGGCACGCAGTTCCAACACCAAACCTCCAAAAATTTGCTGAACAAGGTGTTCTCTTCAGACAAAACTTCTGCATCAACCCGACCTGTAGCCCAAGCCGAGCAGCTCTTCTAACGGGTTCTTTTCCCCACGAGAATGGAATGCTGGGATTGGCTCACCGAGGCTTCTCTCTTCACGATTACGGCCAACACTTGCTCCACACTCTGAGAAAAGCTGGCTACCTCTCGATCCAAACCGGCACCCAGCACATCGCCATGCCCAAAGATGATTTACAACCTTGGCAAATTAGCGGGTATGATCGACACGTCGGAGAAGGCCACTGTGGTCGAGCTGGGGCCATTGAAATTCTTGAAAACCTTCCAGAGGAACCCTTTTTCATGGCCGTAGGTTTTGGAGACACCCACCGGCCATTCCCCCCCCTCGAGGAGTCGCCTTATGACCCGAAATACACGCTACCTCCAGCACCTCTTCCCGACAATCAGGAAACAAGGGAGGACATGGCCAGGTTTAAAGCCTCCGCTTTGATCCTCGACAGAAAAATTGGCGACATCCTCGATGCCCTCGACCGCAGTGGCCAAGCCGACAACACTCTGGTGATCTGTACCACAGACCATGGCATTCCTCACCCACGGATGAAATGTAATTTAGAAGATAGTGGAATTGGTGTCATGCTACTGATGCGTGGACCCGGAGGTTTTAGCGGGGGAAAAGTTGTGGACTCCATGGTTAGCCACCTCGATATCTTTCCTACGGCTTGTGATCTAGCAGGTGTCGAACAACCCGAATGGCTGAGAGGAAAATCTCTCCTCCCACTGGTTAATCGTGAGGTTGAACATCTCCACGACACCCTCTTCTTTGAAGTGAATTTCCATGCCGCCTATGAACCACTCCGAGCAGCTCGAACCGATCGTTACAAATATATACGCCGCTTCGAGACCCGCGAAAAGCCCGTGCTGGTGAATTGCGACAAAGGAGAAAGCAAAGACAGCTGGATGGATCACGACTGGCAGAACAGACAAATTGCACAGGAATCTCTCTTCGATCTCTGCTTCGACCCCAACGAGATGAACAATCTCATCAATCAACCTGAGCATCAAGATGTTCTTGCCGACATGCGGAAACGCCTCGATGCATGGATGCAAGAAACCAACGACCCTCTACTCAAAGGAGCTCTTCAGGCTCCAGAAGGGGCCAATATCAACTCCTCCGATGACCTAGGTGTCGGAAAAAGATCACCTTGGGAGAGGGACAGAAACTCATGAGCAAACCCAACATCATTTTCATTTTCGCTGACCAGATGCGAGCCCACACCTTGGGCTGCTACGGAAACACCAACGTCCCAACACCAAACTTTGATGCCATGGCCGAAGCCGGAACGGTTTTCGACAATGCCATCAGCACCTGGTCCGTTTGCTCACCCTACCGAGGAATGCTCCTCACGGGGCTCCATCCCATGAACAATGGTGTCGTCAGCAATGATGTTGGTCACAAGGACAGCCTGCCCAGTATTGCTACGGCGTGTAAAGAACAGGGCTACCATACGGGGTACATTGGAAAATGGCACTTGGAGTGGAACCGAAACCCCTTTGTGCCCAAAGAACGAAGATTGGGTTTTGATTACTGGGCAGTGAACAACTGCACCCACCAATACCTAGACCACTTTTATTGCACCGACACACCTGAAGAAATCCACTTCAAGGGATACGATGCAGAAGTCCAGACTGGGCTCCTCATGGACTACATCACCCAACACAAAGAAGACCCATTCTGCCTCTTCCTCTCCTGGGGACCACCTCACGACCCCTACCCCAAAGTCCCCCAAAAATACAAAGATCGAGTCGATCCCGACAACATCGAACTTCGACCGAATGTCTCAGAACGAAAAGTCGTCGATGGACTGCTCTCTCTCAGTGAACCCAGTGAAGAGCTTGCAAAAAAACGAAAAGTCCGTCGAGACCGACTCGAAGACGACCACCGTTTACGCCATGAGGAACTTCACGGTTACTACGCCCACACCTCCGCCCTCGACGATTACATCGGACAGATCCGTGAATATCTCAAGGAGGCCGGAGTTGCCGACAACACCATTCTAGTTTTCACTTCGGACCACGGGGACATGCTTGGGAGTCACCGAATGGCCCTCAAACAGAACCCTCACGAAGAATCCATCCGCATTCCCTTTCTCGTTGAATACCCCGGGGTTGTGCCTGCCGGCCAACGTAGCGATGCACTCATCTCCCCCATCGATGTCATGCCCACCCTGCTCTCGTTAGCCGGGCTTGAAAGCCCCAAAGTCGATGGGAAAGACATTGCCCCTGCAGCCCGAGGTGAAGACCACGATCAACAGGATGCCGTCCTGATCACCAAGATGACGGGCAACAGCAAAGGAGACCAAGGAGGCGGGCCATTTGTCATCAACAACATGGTCCCTTGGAGGGGCGTGCGAACCAAGAGGTACACCTACGCCATCCTCGTGGAACACGGTCCATGGCTTCTCTATGACAACGAGAACGACCCCTATCAGATGGATAATCTCATCAATCAGCCTGAACACGCTGAACTCCAAGCTTCCCTCGATAAGCGCATGAGGGAACTGATGGAAGAAGCAGGTGACCCCGGCGACACGGAAAAAGTCCACGCCTACATCGAGTCAAGACGACCTGCTAGCTGAGGCATCAACACCTTCCATGGGCTCAGACCATCACCATCTCTCTTACCGAATCCTAAACAAGCTGGGCAACTGGCCGGATCTGCAACGAGATCTTTCCGTCCATGCTTCGCCGGCTGAATTAGATCAGCTTGATCGAGAAGGATATCTCGTCAGGGAAAAGCTCCTTGATTCAACCCTCCTCGAAAAGTGTCGTGAAAGACTGGACAGAATCGAGGCCCTCGAATCTTCAGAAGCAAAGCTTCAAGCTGAGGGGAAGGGAGGCACCTCTTGGGGAGTTTTTGTTCGCTATCTATTACACAAAGACCCTTCCTTTATGGACCTGGCCCAGTTTGAACCCATTCTATCGGTCGCCAAAGCGATGATGGGCCCCCTTGTCCGTCTGCGGGGACTTTCCGCGCGCATCAGCTATCCAAAAGGTGATGTCGTTCACGAAACCCCTATGCACACTCACCTGAGGCACATCTCCACTCCACTCCCACGCTGGTTCTCACAACCCCATGCCCTGGAAGCCCTCATCTACCTTGATGATCTCAACGAAGAAAGAGGGACCGTAGCCCTTGTGCCCGGCTCACACAAATGGTTGGATCTTGAGGTTGGTGATAAAAATGATTATGAAGAAATCGAGCTCTCATGTCCAGCAGGCTCCGCTGTTTTAATGCACGCCAATACCTGGCACCAAGCCAAGCCGACCATCAGCAAAAAAAGAAGAATGATCATTCTTTCCTACACACCCACATGGCTCAGGAAGTCACCGTATGGAGAACAACCAGACGATGAACTGACGAAAGATTTCCTTTCGAACGCAACCCGTGAACAGAAAGAGCTTCTAGGATTAGAAGGCTACACCTAAGGGATCAGAGACACTCTTTGAGAGGTGAAACATCAGGTGCTTTTACCTTCAAATATCTAGGTTCTTCTTTTAGTTTGCTTTTTCATGATCGGTCGAAAAATCACCGGATCACTTTCATGAATTCCCATGTCTGAAGTCCCCAAAAAGTCCGTAAAAGAATATTTCTTTCATATCTTGGAAAAGGAGGGGACATCAGACCTTCCCAGCGTCATCGTTGACCGCACTTTGATGCTCTCCATTTTTGTGAGTGTCATGGTGATCATCCTCGAAACCGTGCCTTCCTACGAGCCCTATAAACCTACGTTTTTTATCATTGAATGTGTCCTCGTAGGGATCTTTACCCTTGAATACATCATGAGACTCTGGGTTTCTGACCTTAAAGATGGGTTCTCTCATCCCATCAAAGGTCGTATCCGACACATGCTGACTCCTCTTGCCATCGTCGACCTCTTGGCCATTTTGCCTTTCTACCTCCCCCTCTTTTTTATGCTAGAGTTTGCTGTTTTGAGGGTTCTCAGACTGATTCGTCTGCTCAGAATGCTCAAGTTCCTTCGCTACTCAAATTCCATCCAAGCTTTTAGGGATGTCATCAGGCTCAAATACGAAGAACTGACCATGGTCTTCATTATCACCGTCATTGTGCTCATTTTTTCAGCAGCCATTCTCTATCATTTTGAACACGAAGCTCAACCGGAAGCGTTCTCCAGTATTCCAGCAGCCATGTGGTGGGGCGTGGCCACGCTCACAACCGTGGGGTATGGAGACATCTATCCTGTCACCTCCATTGGAAGGTTTTTTGCTAGCGTGATTGCTCTCATGGGAGTTGGCCTCGTCGCCCTCCCCGCGGGTATCTTAGGGTCTGGATTCGTTGCCATTAAACGCCGCCAGAGCGGTGGCAGTTTCACCTGTCCACACTGCAAAGAAGAAATCAAACGAGGAGGAGAGCCCACTATTATCGACAAGCTTCTCTAGCCTGTTGTGATCCTTCTCATCTATAGAGATCTCTTCGCCTCAGCCTAAGCTGAGCCAAGAATTCTATCTGCTGTATCAAATTCGTTCAGCATGACCTCACCTTCTGATATCGATCTTTAATGAAGGAGAGCATGATATTTCAACTGCCATTCAATGGGAAGGACATGCTTCAGGCACTCTGATCAACCTCGACACGGATCAGCAGACTCACTGGAAGGATAGCTCTACCATTCATCTTGATCCGCACGCTTTCATGGTCATTCGTTCCTCAACGCCCAAAGAATAGAGATGATCTCCTCAATCAGTCATGACCTGAGAACCACTCCCTTCAGTTGCTTTGGGACTTTTCTTTGCCTCTCCTACATCGATGGTGATTGGGCTAAGCGAAAAGGCATCGAGGAAGGGCTTTGGTTGAGGTCAATCCACGGGGCGGGGCAAAATGAAATTGCTCGACTCGAACTGGTTGAGAAAGGTCAGGTCGTCCCCTTTCAAATAAGCCGTACGGTTTCTGTCTTAACTCTACGAGGAACAACCGGGAAAGTGGACATCTGTATTTCTGATTCCAGCACCCTCAGAATACGTGCAGAGCAAGCCTCCCTGCGCTTTGACGTTCCCATCTTCCGTAACCACGGCGTCATCCCAGAGGGAAAGGACAGTTGGATTATAAACCTCGCGGGAACATTCCGAAGCTATCGCCTCATCAGTCTTGGGGGAAGCATCGATATGGACGCTCCATGGGAAACCAAACGTTGTCGACATATTCGAGCCCTCCTCTCTCCTTCATCGAATGAGTCAAGCGAGTTCGCTCTGGAACAGCTCACTTGGACTCGCCCTCCCAATCAACATGAGGAAAATTTTGATGATCTTGCAAAAGCCATTGAAAAAGACTT
>Ga0233432_10003246_pt1 | contig 14791 bp, 12 predicted proteins | sample SI_122_August201_6_FD_179870 | JGI IMG/M metagenome (GOLD analysis project Ga0233432, IMG submission 179870) | Seawater microbial communities from Saanich Inlet, British Columbia, Canada - SI_122_August2016_10_MG | ecosystem: Environmental > Aquatic > Marine > Inlet | place: Canada: British...
TTAAATCATTTGAACCAGGAATCTTGATGGGCCAAGATTTAATTGTCATGCAAAACGATGTTGCTATCGGTCTTGCCAGAAGTATTGCACCCGGTTGGGAATGGTCAGGAACTCCCGGTCGTTTGGCAAAAATGCATCAACGAATTTAGGTTCATCCAGCGATGCGATTAAGAAGGGAGAGCAAGTCGCAAGGCTGCTCGGAGTAGTTGATATGGCACGTATGTACGCATCCAAGAGAGGAAAAAGTGGCTCATCGAAGCCTTACATGACCGAAGCTCCAGAATGGTCGAACAAAGACGCTAAGGAGATTGAGTCCCTCATTCTTCAATATTCCAAGGATGGAATGTCCACTGCTCAGATCGGCACAATTCTACGTGACAAGCACGCAGTTCCAAATGTTCGATTAGTCCTCGGAAAGCGCATCGGTGCAGTTCTCAGTGAGAACGGCGAAAGCGGTACATATCCTGAGGATTTGATGAACCTCATGCGACAAGCTGTCGCCATCATTGAACATCTTACAACTAACAGCAGAGACCTTCACAACAAGCGTTCTCTTGAACTCACGGAAGCTAAGATCCGCCGATTAGGGAACTACTACAAGGCTGAAGGTCGTTTGGAAGCAAACTGGCGCTACAAGCGTGACCAACTCAGACTCATTGTCGAGTAATTGGGAGCATTCATGTGTGACGGGGTTGAGGCCTCGTTGGGTCAGACATGCACGATTTACTTCAGACGCCATTTCTTTCACCATTGAAAGATGAACTCGTTAAGGCCTCTGAATTCATTTCAAACGGACCTTTGGTTCTTGCAACGTCTGCTGATTTAGAAGGGCTTCTTGCGTTAGGTTTCCTAGAGGGCGCTCTTCTCGATGCCGGCATCTCATACACGCGCCGTTTTTTACAACCGATGCGACACATTCCTCGAGATGAGCAAAACGTGGTGCCTGAGTTTAATGGAACAAAAGTTGTGTTTATTGATTCGTTCGGAAAAACAGATTCTTCTGTCCAAGATAATCTTCTAATTCTAAAACCAATGGAGGTGGAAGTTCAATTTCCTCATTCCGAACAGAAGCGGAGAGGAACGGTTGATGTGGTTATACAATCCTCTGCCCTTGCGTCGTTGATTTCTCCAAATGGAACTAAAACCTCGAGTTTCCGTTCCTATCTTGGCGCAGGTCAATGGCTTATGGAAAGTCTCGATACTACGATAGATCCAATCCATACTCTGGTGAGGGATTTTCTTAGAGATGAAGGTTCAATCCGAGTGGTGCCATTGCCTGAAATTGTTCAACCTAGCATCGATATGATTCCTGACCTCTCTGGGCGACGACTGAAGAAACTTAGCAACCTATGGGCTGAGATGAACGCGAATCAACGTTCTCAGGCTTTGTCTGAATTTAGCCTACCTGCCTTATCGGCTGAGGGAATTTCAACTGCTCGATTCGAAGAGTTGATCTGGAAACGAATGGTTATTCCTGGGCAATCAAAGGATTTGGCTTCTATTCTGCATTTAATAGAAAAAGAATGGCCTGAAACGAAAGATGAAGCCATACTTTTTGCGAGTCGATTGCTTGATTCTTGGCTTCGAACAGGTCACCTTGTCCAATCGACGGATTGAAACATTATGAGAAGGTGGCATTGTCATGGCGATTGAGCGACTGTTGACTGGAAGTATACGCGAACGTGTGCAAGATTTGATGTCTACTGAAGACCTGATTATTGAATCGTTTAAGGAGATTGTAAAAGATGAACTTAAACTTCATATTCGCAGTAAAATAGAGGAAGATCCTGACTTGCATGCAGAGATTAGGGAATCAGTATCCTATTATTTCCAGCAAAAAGCACGTTCAGTCTATGCTGAACTGAAAGCAACAAGAGCAGCAACCCGGCTGGGATTACGCCTTCTTCCTGATGAACTTCAAGGAGAAGTTGGAGAGGCACTTATTGGTTTGTTCGAAAAAGAACTCGGAACACTTTTGGACAAGGCTCTTTGAAACCAAAAACGAATCATATCTTCACAGGCAAGCGTTGATGTTATACGCTGGTTGTGCAGCCAAGAAGATGGGGATAGAATGCAAAGACAAGCAGTGCTCATATTGAGTTGCTTCCTGTTCGCGATAATTGTGCCCTCAAATCCACTGATAGAGTACACCTCGGCAGAAGAGATCACTGTTTGTTGTGATTCTATCGAAGCTGATCTGTATCTTCTTAGTTCAGGTAGTGATTCGATTTTGAGTCCATTCGAGGATTTACTTGACGAAACACCTACCTCGGTTTCGTTTGATTCAGCCCAAACGAGTTCTCAACAAATTGAAAAATGGGTGCTCTCACCAGCATGGTCAGGTGTGATAAACGAATCTGTTTGGTCTCTTGAGATGAATTATGAAGTAACCAATGCTGGTGGCGCAAATGTAAATTTATCTGCCATCGTCACTGTTGGCGGCTCAACATTCACAGGTTATCTTAGCGAGGCTTCTTCATTCGTAACTTTAGGCGAAGGTACACTCACCATTGACATCCCAATGGAAACCGTAACAGTAAGCGGAACCTCTGAAGTCTCTTTGACACTCACTGCACGAACAATCGTGTTTAGTGTGCCACAACCCGAGGCAAATATCAAATTCCTTTGGGGAAGTGAAGGTAAAGATTCGAAGGTATCTGCGGAGTTACCCCTCCTCGGTCTAAGTTTAGATGAACCAATTGTTGAAGGGGATCTCGTTTACTTTGGTTTGCGTATAGACTCTCCATTCGGCATGGAGGCTCTTGTGTTTTCAGATTCTATCTCATTGAGTGTAAATGGAGTTTCGCTTGTTAGTGACCCTACTGAAGTTACTGAAGGTGAGTCCATTCTCGTCATATGGACTTGGGATGCTGCTTCAGGTGGTGTTGAAACTGTTGATGTGTCATCCGAATATATACTGCAACCAGGCGTGACACTACCTGTATCTTCTACATTTGAGATTGAGACATTTGACAGTAATGGCGATGGTGGGGGATATTATCCTCTAAATGAACCGCTACGAACAAGTGGCAGAGGTTCTTCTTTGAGTATAACAATGGATTTGGAACTTGAGACAGAGGATAACGGGCTTCGTCTGTCCCGGTCGACAACCCTTAGGATAGGGGGAGAAATGGCCTTTTGGATGCGATGGGGAATGGATCACATTGGTGATGAGACAATACCACTGACAAAAGTGCTGAAGAATTTCCCAGCGGGAGCTGTATCAGATGATGAACGAGGAAGTCGAATTATCGAAAGTATCGAAGTTAATCAATTTGAAGAATATATGGGATCTTATACCATCACCTACTTTCAAGATGGTTTAGGTATAGAATCTGAGGAACTTCTTGGAGACCTATCCGATTCAGATACATTTGCAATTACACTCGATTTAATGGGAGAAGAGCGTGTTACAAATGCACCTCTGACCATTCGTATTGATAGTATAACTCCTCTTGAAAACGGAGCGTCATACAAACTTGTTCGCTCTTTCTTGACGTCCCAAACTACTCCTTTGTGGTCAAATTACGATTTGGCTATTTCCGGTTCAACCTCACTAATGACTTCATTCACAATTGTAGAACTTGACTCACCTGATCTACTTGAGGTCGACTACCTTCGATTCCCGTGGGGAGAGATGGTTACGATTCGAGGCGAAGGTTTAACAAAATCAGACGATTTTTCAATCAATGCCGTCCCAACAACATCTCCATTACATGCACCTCTTACTTTGACGCTCATCTTAATTGGAATCTTAGCAGGTGGACTTTTACTTGGATTCAAAATGGTTCGCCAGAGAAATCGCTATCCACTGCTGATTGAAACAATTCTCATTCCTATGGTTTTCCTCATGCATTTCTTCGCTTACCCACCCTTGTTTGTACTTTCATCAAGTAGTGGTGTCGTTTTGGTATGGTTTGCAACCGCTCTTGTATCTCCCAAGAAGTTGAATGGTGGTAGAAATGATACCTCGGCAAAAGCTCCGAATATAGTCACCTCTTTTCCAACAATCAATTGCCCGCAATGCGGTGTGGCCAATCCCGTTACGTCAACAGAACGCCCGATTCGTTTGGCATGTACTGGATGTGAACGAATAATCAAGATTGTTGCATGATGTCAAAACTATCATGAACATCAACCTACAGCATGTTGCATGAGCGAAACAGTAGCAGACCTCGTCCTAGATGATGAACACGTAACAATCGGATTAGAAGACTCCTTGGTTGAGGGTTGTAAAAGGCTCGTAAGTATACCTTCAGGCATTCTCGTTGTTCTTGATAATGATGACCAAGTGAAGGGCGTGATTGGTCAACGACAGATGCTCAAAGCCATTGGAAATGGTATTGATGTTTCCGATACCACCTGCAAAGAAGTCATGGAGATGGATGTGTTGAAAGTCCCTCTCAGTGAATTGATTGCAGATGTCATCAAATCTGTAAATGAACGCATGCCTCAAGCAGTGGTTGCAGTAAATGATGATGGAGCTTTCGAGGGATACTTCTCTCCAGAAGACTATCGTCAAGCCCAGTCAATACTCTCTGCGAACCCATCACTCGGCACTCTTGAATGAGAATTCATTCATGCATGAGTAAGAAATCATTCTCTCGAATAATCGCATAGCCGATACGTTCGAGTTGAACGATTGTTCCAACTGGATATTCGTTATGTTCTACTCGACCTTTGATTTGCTCGATTTTCTCTTGAAGAGGAAGAGTCAACGTTGCTTCAATTGATGAATCCGCTGAAACCCAATGGATGATTGGTCGCTTATCATTTCGTGATATTGATCCCAATTTTCCATCCTCATTGATATCTGCGAACTCCTTCAATCGGTATGTTGGATTGCTAGCATCTTCTTGTTCAATCATTATCTGATTATTTTGCATAGATATGATTCTACTCCCCATAGATTCGTGATTTGGATGGACTGGGATCTTGATTTCGTCGGGTATGTTTCCATGAATGCTTACTGTCACAGGACTGCGGACAAAGGATAGACGAGGAGCATCATCATCAATCCCCTTCGTATTGTGTGAGAAAAGTGTCGCTAAAGGAACAGATATGTCCTTCTGTGTAACCCCGAGTTCGATCCAGAAATTGCGTAGAGCTTTCGGTTGAATACCTCGTAATTTCAATCCTTGAAGCGTAGGAAGTCTTGGATCATCCCAACCCGTATATTCTCCATTCTCTATGGATGCTCTCATCTTTGAAGTGGAAAAGCCACCCCATTCGTGAACTTTGACTCGTCCCCAGTAGATGGTTTCTGGATAATCCCAACCAAAGTGTTGGTAAAGCAATGTCTGCTTTCTTGTGGAATCCATGAGATCTTTTCCACGGACAATATGGGTTACTCCTTGGAGTTGGTCTTCTACTGCACTTTGGAAATCTAATAACGGCCATACTCTATACTTAGAGCCAATTCCTGGTCTTGGATGTGGATTCTTTTTTGTATCCTGGATTCTCAAGGCTGGCCAATCTCGTAGTGCTGGATTTTTCAGTTCCATATCGGTCTTTACCCGAACCACAGCATCGCCTGGATTGTATGTGCCATCGAGCATCTTGTTCCATCCCTCGACATTCATATCCACGGATTTATCTCGGCAAGGACAGTTTTGTTTAGTTTCACGGAATGTACGGAAATCTTCTGCAGGACATTGGCAGATGTATCCAAATCCTTCACTCAACATGCGTTCAGCATGTTCATAATACAATGGAATTCGATCACTGGCTATGACGATCCGATCTGCTTGACGTCCTAGGAGCCATTCAACTTCTTGTGGGATGATGTCGTATGCGTCCAACATTGGAGGTTTCACTGTGGTGTCTGTATCATCGAATCTAAGAATAAGTGTTCCTTTGTGTTCATGAGCATATGTGCCGTTGATGACAACGCCTCGAGCATGACCAAATGACAATGGCCCATTTGGATTAGGCGCAAATCGAAGAACAATATCCTTTCCTTCAGTATCTTTCAGTTCAGGTAATCCTTCTCTTCTTTCTTGCTTTTGTCTACCTTCAAGCAGATGCGGTGCTTCTTCTTTAAGAAGGGATTCGACGTGGTCTAACCCATTTTCTTGAGCAAGCGCATTGGCTTTTGCAACTGATTGAGCAACTAAGGGGCTAATCTGGCCACCATGTTGACGCAAATCAGCACGGGTGCTCATGATACGGCCAATGACGGAGCCTGCGGCACCTTTTCCATCATATTCGAAAGCATTTTGCAATGATAGGTGCCAAATTAGGTTCTGAGTCTCTGCATCTGGTGACCACGACATGAACTGGCCTAACGCCATTGCCTCATGAACTCGTTGCTTCATCATGCTTGGAAAACAATGTTGATCCAGAAAGTTCTCTTTTCGGCAGTGGTGTTGAATAGTTCTTCAACCAAAATCGCTCAACAGTAGCCCATGACCAACGTATGTCATTGTGAATACCAGACTCTTGGATCAGGTCAGGCAATGCTCTCACCGTGTTTGGATCGGATGGGTAACCGCTTCCGACAGGTTTGCCAAGTTCCCTTGATATTCGCTCAATTTCCATATCTCGGACGACCTTTGCGAGAATCGATGCACCTCCAACAATTCGGTGATTAGTGTCCGCTTTATGTTCTGCAACTATCGTTGTTTCTTGCCATGGCCAATTGCTCAGTCGTTCGGAAATTCGATTCCTAAATCGTTCTTCGTTCACGTCACAAGCGTCGAGTAAAATATCGAGATGCTGAGCAAATGATTGATGATGGCGATTGAGGATAGATGCGAAAAGGTCGACTTCTAATATGTTTAGACCCTTGCCATATACTGCCGTATCAATTCGATTCGGTTGACAAATTATTGTGTCAACATACCATCCTCTATCTTTGGCTTGCTGATTTAACCATTCGAAGTGAAGCTTGCGTTTTGCATGTGTAAGATATTTGGAATCATCGATATTCTGTTCTTCTAACATATGTTCATCTTCTTTAGGGATGGAAAGAAGACCGACAACGAGTGGTCCCAAAACGGGTCCTCTTCCTGCCTCATCTACACCGACTAGACGCATCTTAACACCTCATAGATCGAACTCATCAGATTGCGTAGGCTTGGGTGATGATGGAGCTCTTACCATCTGATTCTTTGACATCAAGTTCTGTGTATCATGTCGAACCGTTCGTTCCGATACAGGTTGTGAAAGTGGGAGGTTTTGATTTTCGTTATGTTGTCTCGCGATACCTTCTGATTGTATTGCCGATGCAAGTTCATCAATCTGTGATTTCTGTGCTTCTAACGCGTGATGATCAAGAACAGTTGTCGCTACGTTACGAACGTCTTCTGGAAGTGGTTGCAATGCTTGAGATGGTGCCTTCGATGAGGCTTTGAATACAGCCTTAAATTGCTCAGAGGATACTTGTGGACTTTCAACGACCTTCAATTCCGATGAGTCTTTACGTTCAAATTTTTGCAGCCAATCCCCTTCTTCCTCTGGTTTTTTTTCTTCAAAATTATGTTGAAGATGTTCCAATTCTTTTCGTTGAATACGATCACGAACTGCTTTGTTCAGCACAACAGAAGCGATTGCAACTGCCGAAATAACCAGCCACCAACCCATGAATATCTCCATTACATCAGCAGTAAATTCAGAAAAGGAGTATGAGTCTTCATCTTTATCTATTTTCCAACTCTCTCCAAGGAAATCTTGTTCAATCGTGTAGATAAATTCTGTTTCCGGGTCGTAAATCGACCGAATAATAATGTCAAGAACAAGCGTTCCATTCGTGATCTGATTATTCGGTACATCTGCAGTGCCTCTTAATGTAAAATCTGAATCGCGTGGTAGACCATCGATTTCAAAGGTACGTGGATTTTTAACTCCATCTTCAATAATAGCGCCCTCTGGAGGATTGAATCCCATTTCCGTTGAATGCGAAGAACGAAGCAGAACGATGAGCCCATCATTGAGATTTCCACTATTTCTTAGTCGCATTGAGAAACTCAACGTGTCGGTTGAATCCACTTCGTAGTCAGCATCTATGAATGACCAATTTACATTTGGTCCGACCAGAACATCGACTTCGTAAGTTTTCACTTCAAGACCCTCATCGAATTTCATTTGGAAAATGACCGTTCCTTGTGTATATGCAGTTGCATTTTCATCAACAGTAATTTGGATGGCATTCTGAGTCAATGCTCCATATCTAGGTAATGTGATTCGAGATGAGGGTATGTCGACAGACGAAACAAATTCTGGAATTGAAAGAACTTCAATCAAGAACTGATCTTCAAAATTCCCTTTGTTTTCAAGTTCCAGAGTTGCAAAACAAGAATCCCCTGGTTGAAGATACAAACAATCGGTGGGCTGAATATTCTCTTCTACACTTCGAATCCAATCGATCTCTGTTTGAGCAGTCTCTTGAACACTACGGAATGGGAAATTCGTTGGTTGGATAAATAAATCCACGGCTAGAGTTCCACTTGTTTGAGGAGGAGCTTCGACTCCTATCTGTATGGTTCGTGTTTCGTTTGGAAACAAATAAACATCTTCAAATGCATTGAAAAGGGCAACTGTCCATCCATCAATTGTCAATCTATCAGCCTTTTCGAGTTGTTTCGTAACTCCATCAATAACAACATCTCCGAGCATCATTGAAATCGTATCTGGTGTGTTGCCAGTATTGCGTACAATCACCTCAATACGGTCGTTTCCACCTGGATCTAGGCTTACATTGGTTTCAACAGCATCAATCGAAACGTTCCTAAAAGCAGTAATCTCAAGAGAGAATTGCCAAGAGATGATGGCATAATCAAGGCCAGAAGTCCCAATCAAAGTGAATGTTGGACCCTCATAAGCAAGTGGTGCACCGTCAATTACCAAAGGAGCCTCGACCCAAATCCGAATAAAATCTACTGAATCTGGAGAGAGTGTAAGCATAGAGGAATCCCCAGTTACTTCGTCCATATTCCATCCCCAATTCCAACTTGAAGTTGTTTGAACGCTGAAAGTTACATCATCTGGAAGTGATGCATTGCTGGTAATATTGGTCGCAAGGTTTGTTGTAATTCCTGGGTCGATTACGAACGTGGATGATTGGATGTTCCCAAATTGGATTGCTGAAGGTGCAGTGATTTCCAATGTTTCATTTGAATATACGATTGTATTATCTGAGAGATCTATGATTGATATCTCGATTGTTTGGTTTCCATAAGATGTTGATTGCGGGAGTGTCATTGTCCAAATGAATCGGTTTGATTCACCTGAATTGAATACAATTTCTTGACCATCCCCTGAAAAAGATGATTGGAGGCCAAATTGCAATTGAAGTTTCAGTGTGGTCGTCTCTCCTCCAAGGTACTCTACGTCTGCAAATTGTTGTACGGTGTCTCCGGGATATGCAATGTAATTCTCCATTGGAGTAATTTCTATACGAGCATCAGAATCTGCTGTGGCCACGAATGGCATGGTAAGAATGAACAACAGCGTGAACGCAATGCGTTTGTTGTTCATGGCTGTGCTATGACCTATGGGATTTGAAGCCGACGGCATGATGTTCACATTGATTCCAAAGTAATATGAAGCCAAAATGATTGGCTAAATTATGCCTCCTTTCTGGCCTTTCAAACGTTCGAAAAAAAATTCTATGGAACTTGATGAAGTTGCCCCTGAAGCAATCGTTTATCGTAAGAATGAAGAGGTTCATACAGAAAAACACGCTCAATCAATCGAAAGAAATGAGGAAGCATACAAGGATGCACTTGCTCTTTTTGGGAATGGTGATACAACTGTCACAGCATCAGAGAATGTAGCAGATGATTACGATGGGGTCACTGACGGCAGTTTGCCTCAAGAAGAGTCTCAATGGGTTCATCATACAGATGGCTATCATTACAAGAAAAATGCAGACGGAACCTTTCTTCCAACAGCCCATGTGAAGCAAGAAGATGGTTCCTATGTGCCTTATTCCTAGTCAAACAATGTTCGAATTGGCAGAGTGAGGCCTACGCCTTGGGCTGTTGTGGCATTCACCTTTCTGTCTACTGGATGGAGTCCAATTTGCGATTGACTGGATTCAAATGTAGCAGATTTAAGCCATTGACTCATAGAGTTTTCAGGGATGATGACTGGCATTCTATCATGAATATGAGAAATGTTTTCACTTGAAGATGTTGTCAAAATGCAAAAACTTCGCTTAGTGATAGTTTCGTCGGACCAATCATCATAAATTCCTGCCAATAATATTGTGGGTTCGTCTTTCGAGTAGTGATAAAACGGTATCTTCCCACGAGGTGTGGTTTTCCACTCGTACCAGCCATTTATCGGGATCAGGCACCGCTTATTTTCAAAAGAATTCCGGAACATAGGTTTCTCTGATACCGATTCTATTCTAGCATTGATTGGTTCCATTGAGCTCATTTTACTCCATGAAGGACGGAAGCCCCATCGCATAAGGTTGATGTTTAGTGTATCTCCTTCCATCAACAAGCATGGAACTTCATCTTGGGGTGATATGTTGTAATTAGGTTCAATTTCAGGTATGTTGGCGGGAATTGATTGTGGCCAATGCTCTCCATTGAAAGCAAAGCGGCCGCACATAACAACACCTCAGACAGGATCGATAAGGAACCGATTTAAGCCATCAACATCAAACTCAGCAGCGTTCATCGGGACCAGTAATTCGAATGTTTGAGCTATCGATGGATCAATTTCTCCAAAGCAACCAACCCATTCCCCGTCGATGAGCACCTTTGCGGCACGTCCAGCCAACCAAGGGCCCTCATTATCGGGAAGAGGTTCTATTGCTACGTTTTCTGCTCCCATGTCTCTCAAAAACGCCTGAATTCTTCCACGGATTGCAGCAAAACCACCACTTCGTTCTGCTGTTATGAACGCCAGTCGTTGCATGTTTTTGTGATCTCGAACTACAGTACCTAATTCATAGACGGATTGAGGTAAATCATGATGGCGATTTGTCGCTAAGAGTCGTAGTAATCCAGGGAGTAAAAATTGCCTCATCATCGTATGCTCTTGTGTAATAGGATTCGTAATCTGGGTGATATCATTCGTTGGAACCCAGCGCATTCTCTCGAATTGATCGTATTCATTTGAAAGGGTAAGTGATTGGATTTGCATGAAACTCATACCTTGCAACGAGGTTCTGATTCTTCTACGTAGATGTTCATCACTTCTTGGAATTGCATTCATTGGAGCACGAGGGACGTCCTCTCCAAGGTCTTCAAAACCGTGTCCTATGGCAAGGTCTTCGACGATATCTACTGGATGGAGGATATCAAATCTCCATCGTGGCATTTCGAAACAAAGCATGTTTTCCCCTTCATGAGCGTATTGCATTGAATGTCCGTTTTGAATCTCTTCTGACTTAGCCAAATCTCTTCCAACAAATTTACCACCCATTCTTGTTATTGACTGTTCCATTTCTACATCAGATAATTCTCTACCAAGGATTGTTTTAACAAGACGTTCTGGTATTCTGTGCTCCACTGGAGTCCAATTTGGTAGCACCTCTTGGTTTCCATCGCAATCTGTAAGATTTATTGATTGAATTTCTCCACCTCGTTGTTTAGCTTGTAGTGCAACGAGCATCAAACATGATTCGCAAGCTCTGCGATCCCATCCAGTGACGTCGATAAATAAATCACGGGTTCCTGAGTGTACTGTCGTATGTGCTCCATTGATGATTGGAGGAAAGGATAGGACCGATCCTGTCGCATCTTCAATGATTGGTACTCTCTCCATTCCTTGGAGGAGATGGGCATAATCCATGCCTTTCGGATGTTCAGCAAGTATGGTTTCAATATCCATTTCTGTTTGAGTTGCAAGTGGGGTGAATGAATGTGTTCTAGGAACTGCCCTTACCTTGAATGGTGCTTGGATTGAGTTAAGGTCATGAACTCCGATGCTTGCTCTTCTACGCCCTCGCCCTAATGCAAAATGCAACTTTTCTTGATGATCCATCAGGTTCTTGATGAATGAATCCATTTCAGCATCATCCTTCATTTCGAGTCCTTTGACAACAGCACCAAGAATCACTGGCCGGATTGTTTTCAATTCTGAATCAACGACCATTTCGATTCCACTTGATGGAAGCGATAGATTCTCTAGTGTTGGTTTGTTGTGAAGAAATGATCTCATCGCTACTGAAAGCGTTTCTCCACTCAACAAATCTGGACGATCGGGAAAGATTTCAATGTCTAATGTTTCTTCATTACACGTGTCAATATCTGTTCCCAATAGAGGGAGTCTATGGTCGATATCCTCAATGTCATGTGTGCAGTCGTGCTCAGACATGAGTTTGGCCAAAAGGCTTTGTTCAACAGATATTGTTGGCATAGAATCACTCTCAACGTGCAAACCAGTGAGGTAACGGACGTTCATAACCAGACATTCGAAGCCCACTCACAGAGGCGGTATCATGATCCAATGCTCGTAGGTGTGAGCGTTGTAGTATGTCGACGGAGTCGAGGCCTAGATTCCTGAGTGTGTTTTGGAGATCAATTGTTAATCCTTGTAGCCAGTATTCAATGTCTTCAATTTCAAGCATTGGAGGTTCTGTAACGACAAAGTCAGCACCTGCGCACCGAGCAACGATTACATCATGAGCATCAGAAGTGAAGCCAAATTCAAGTGCAGTTATCACTGGAGTTTTATCGAGTTCGTTCTTCTTTGAGCGACCCATGATTGGTAATGTAGCGGCTTCAGGGGTTCCTGAACCATCCTCGATACGTGAAATTGCAGCCTGTACTTCATGATATGCAGAAGATTGGTGGTGAGACTGTATGCGAGTAATTCCTTGTATGCTCATGACAGGTGATTGTGCGGTCATCAGGGTTCTAATCGCCACAAGCAGTCCATCGAATTCTTCAGCATTCATCGAAGGTAAACTGTCAATATCGATACAAACTCCTGCTACAATTGGTGCAGTCGTTCTTAGATTGCAGAGTGATTGAAGATTAAGTTGGACGATGTCAATTGGACGAGGGTTCTCAACAACCAAAAATGGCTGACTTTGAATCCTTGATAGGCGTCCAGATTTATTATCCTCAGTTCGAAGTAAGGTTCCATCAGGAATACGTGGCAGAATAGGAATCGGAAGTAGGATTGCAGGCGCTTCATCGTCAGTTCCTGGAATGAACGCAACAGTATCTACTGGATGGTTATCAATCAACGAATGTTGATCCATCGGTACAAGTCCAATGGTTGACAAATCTCCCGAGGAGACATGATTGGATTGGACTTCTAGTGCCACCTCATCGCTTGGTTCAAGGCAAAGTGCATCATCAGATAATACCGAATCATATTCTAACAGAAAGGAGTTGATTTCTTTCAATTCCTTTGCCTTCAACGGACGTAGCCTAATGCCCTGAGGTGGGGTTGGGCAGCGCCCTTCGATGACAATCCTGCCACCTTTCATCGCCACACCAGCGTCTTGTTCAACATCACCTTGGATGATGATGAGGCCGCCATTCATGCCGTTTCCTAATCGTGAACCCACTTGGCCTTTGACGTAAATGGTTCCTTCAGACATAAACATCCCGAGGTCGTTGTCCGCGCCATCAGAACCAATCAAAGTGCCATCTTGCATCATAAATCCGCCACATCTTCCAATGAAGCCTGTGCTAGTGACTGTGCTGCCACTGTTGTATGCTCCGAAAAACGAACCTACTTCTCCTTCGACGTTGAATCGTCCGCCTGCACCAAATGGAGATGTCCATGAGCCAAGTTTACCAAGGGCTTTGATACGTGCCCCTTCAGGAATGCCGGGACATAATCCCACCTCTCCATTCTTCGGCACTTCCTCTCCAGAACCTGTCCAGCCGATTCGCAACAGTGCGTTTTGCTCAACAGCTGCTTTCAGCCTTGGCAAAAATTTTGCATTGATACTCATCGAGCGTTCAACAACATCTTGGGCTCCCGCCATGTTCCTACGGCGGTGAATGTCGGTCAAATAACCTCGCGTTACATCTATTGGTTTTCGATGGAATTTTGAACTCCTTTCCTTCACGAACTGTTTATTGACATTCGCTGATGCCATAGGGTTGAGCATCATGGTGGTAAAGGTTGCAATAAACGGATACGGGACGATTGGGAAAAGGGTTGCTGATGCAATCGATGCCCAAGATGACATGGAAATTGTTGGCGTAACGAAAACCAGACCATCCTTCGGCTGTGATTTGGCTGTTCGCAAGGGATTTCCTCTGTATTGTACCTTTGATGATGCGGATCGAATTGCTGCTTTTGCTCCGGCAGGCTATGATTGTAAAGGTGGGCTAAGTGCCCTACTCGATGCAGCAGATGTTGTCGTCGATTGTTCTCCTGGAAAAGTAGGTGCACAAAACAAACAACTCTACGAAGATGCAGGAATTAAGTGGATTTTCCAGGGTGGAGAAAAGCATGCTATGACGGGAATTTCATACACTTCGAGTGGGAATCACTTGGAAAACATGAATCAACAAGGTACTCGTGTTGTCTCCTGCAACACAACTGGGCTCTCCCGCACTCTCGTGCCCCTTTTGCGTACATGTGGTTCTCTTTCAGTAGAATGCACAATGATTCGACGAGCAGCTGATCCAGGGGATTCAAATAAAGGTCCAATTAATGCGATTAAACCTGTTTTGAAAGTTCCAAGCCATCATGGTCCTGATGTGATGACAATTAGGCCCGAGATTTCTATTAATTCGATGGCAGTTGCTGTGCCTACTACAATTATGCACGTTCATGCAATTGTTGCTACCTTACCGGATGGGCATGGTTTGACGACAGAATCAGTCCTCGATTTGTGGCGTTCTCAACCACGAGTTGTTAT
>Ga0233432_10003247_pt1 | contig 14789 bp, 9 predicted proteins | sample SI_122_August201_6_FD_179870 | JGI IMG/M metagenome (GOLD analysis project Ga0233432, IMG submission 179870) | Seawater microbial communities from Saanich Inlet, British Columbia, Canada - SI_122_August2016_10_MG | ecosystem: Environmental > Aquatic > Marine > Inlet | place: Canada: British...
AGGGAGTTTTGATAAGCTCCCTTTCTCTTTTACTTTATTTTAATTTGTCACTGACAGTTTTATAGGCTTCATCATTACCGTTACGGTAATATAATTCCTTTAATACTAAAAGAATGTTTTTGTCGTCAGGTTCAATAGCGTAGCATTTCTCAATGTATGGTAAACCTTTAAGCATAGTTTCATCAGCTTTATTTTTCTCTATCTCGTATTTTTTAAAATCCTTTATGTTATTAGCATTTTTAAGCATGTCACCACCTTTATTGTAGTACATTACTCCTAAATTATAAAGAGCATCATAAAAGTCTGGTTTTATATCAACAGCTTCTTTGTAAGCATTTTCAGCTTTCTCAAAGTTTCCTAGATTATCATAGCTACTTCCTAATGCAAAAAATAACTGATGGTTGTTTGGGTCTTCTTGTACAGCTAGTGTTAATAGCTCCTCTGCCTTTAAGAAATCCTCTTGACCAAGATAATAGTTTAATTCTGCTATGATAAGGTTTACATCTGTATCAAAGAATTCTCTACCCGTTTTAAGTATTTCTAATGCCTCATCTTGTTTTCCTTCTTCAATAAGAATATTGGAGTAATATGAGTAAATCTGAGGGTCTTGATAGTTTACATTAATAAGTTTTTGCAAATACTCTTTTGACTCACTGTTATTCTTTTCAGCATAAGAAACGTAGAATAAATTTAACCAAATACTCTCTTTAGTCACATTACTTCTTTGTAAGTTTTCTTCAGATAATGGTAATAAATCGAAAATCTTATTAAAAATCTTCTTAGAAGCATCAAAATTCTTTTTGTTATACATCTCAACGCCTTTATTAAATAAGCCTACTCCTGCTTTTGTAATATTATTTGTCAATTCGTCTTTATCAAACCATTTTTTTGCTTTTGGATGATTATATACAATTTCCCAACTCTCAGCACATTTTAATATTGCCATATCGTCAAGAGCCTTAAATTCGTCATTAGAATATACTTCAAAGTGTATTTTCCCTCTATAATTATGCATTTTAACATCATTGGCTGTACTAGAATTAGTTGCGGCTAGTTCTATGTAGTTTACAGCTTCTTCAATTTTTTCTTTTTCAAGAGCACGAAATGCATTTTGGACATTATTTTTCTGAGCAAATACGTTTACGCTAGAAAAAACTAATAGTGCTATAAATAAATTATTTAAATGTTTCATTTCTAGTTATTATTTAATTTTCATTTCAACTACTTTACCAAATTTCTCTAATTTGTCTTTTAGAGCATATTTGTTACCTACAACTACTACAATATGGTTTTCTTCATCTAAGTATTTGTTAGCCAAAGTTTTTATGTCTGAAGTCGTTAAACTATTAAGAATAGTTTTTTGTCTTTTTGTGTAGTCTCTATCTAGTCCATAACGTTGTATTCTGGCAAGGAATCTCGTTTTTTGAAAGGCCGTTTCATATTTTAATGCATCTGAGTTCGTTAGTGAACTTTTGGTAAATTCTAATTCTTCTTCACTCATTTCCTCATTGAGATACTTATTTAGTTCATAATAAATCTCTGTAAGTGCACTATCCGTAGCTTCTGACCTTACAGAGGAATTGATGAAAAACATACCATCTGTATCGTTACCACTGAAGCCTGAACGAATTCCATATGTAAATCCTTTATCTTCTCTCAAGTTTAGGTTTAGTCTACTGCTAAAGGTGCCCCCAAATAGGAAGTTCATGATATTTGCACGGTAGTATTCTCCTTCAACATCGTATTTTAAACCTTTGTGAGCTAGAGTAATTATCGATTGAGGACCAGGCTTATGTACTAAATAGATGGTTTTACCTTCAATTGGCTCCATTGAAAGGTTCTTATTAATGCTCACGTCACTTCTCTCCCATTTGTTAAGGAATTGTAGACGCGGCATAATTTCCTCTTTAGTTAGATCACCAACAACTACAACACTTGCTAATGAGGCATTGTATTGTTTTTTATAGAACTCTTCAACTTCAGATAATTTTATTTTTTCAATTCCTTTAACTGAAGGCATTACTCCTCTAATCGTATTTCCATACATTAATTCTGATAGAGCTTGGCTAGACATATTTCTAGCTGACTTTTTATCATTATTGATAGATTCCTTTAATTGCTTTTTATTACGCTTAAAGTCTTCTTCACTAAATGCTGGATTGAATAGTTTTTCTTCTAATAATTTAATAGTTTCGTCTATGTTACTAACTAAACTAGAAACAAATATAGAAGATGTTCTGTCTGAAGAATTAAACGAAATGGAACTTCCTAGTTCATCAAGTTTTGAGCTCATTTCTTCTGTAGTGTAATTCTTAGTGCTTTCATTTAACATCATAGCTGTTAAGTCTGAAATACCTGCTTTTTTAGTGTTTTCTATAAGTAAATCACCCCCTTCAAGAGTAATTAGGATGTTTACTTTTGGCACCTCTTTATTTTCTGCACCAATTACTGGAATAGAACCGCCTCCTTCTGAAGCCATTTTATTGATATTAGTTTCATAGTAAACTGGAACAGAAACTGATTTAGCTGCTGAAGGTGTTGGTCTAACTGATCTATCAAATGTATCTGTTGGTTTATTATATGTAAGCCCTTCATACTGAGGGTCTTTTTTGAAGGGGACGTGTGCAAAAGGGTTAACACTTTTTACAGAGTCTTCAGAGAATGGCGGTAATGGAAAATAATCAATTCCTACCGACTTTTTATTTTTAATGTATTTTAAATATACCTTCTTTACATCTTCTAAGGTAACATTCTCATACCGATCTATTTCCTTGCCAAAATTGTATGGTTCATCTAGTAAATAAGACCACATTGTTAATTGACCAGCTTTTCCGGCAACACTTGATAGTCCGTCAATAATGGATGAACGCATAGTAGATTTGAATCTATCTAAAGCCTCTTGAGTTATGTAAGATTCAAAGTTATTGACCAATTCGTTTACCTTATCTTCTGTTTCTGCAAAGGTGAAATCTGGATATGAAACTACTTGAATAGAAAATTCTCCTGATAACTCATAACATGGATGACTTACAGATGCCTGAACTGCTTTTTCTGTTTTCACGAATTCTTTATAGAATAAAGAATTATTTCCACCACCCATCATATCAGCTAAAGCGTCCAATGCAGGTTCATCTTTATGGTAATTTCCCACCGTAGGATATACAAAAGATGCCAAAGGGAAGTATATTCTATCCGCAAACTTTCTGTATTTATTTTGTGGAAGATTTACTCTAGGAACTCTTAATTTTCTTACTTCTTGACCTCTAGGTATTGAGCCAAAATACTTGTTAGCCATTTCAATTACATCACTGGTTTTTACGTCACCAGTAACCACTAAATATGCATTGTTAGGTCCATACCAACGTTTGAAGAAATCTTTTAATTCTTCCACTGTCACTCTATCAAGGTCGTCTACATAACCAATAATTGGCCAAGAGTAAGGGTGACCATCAGGATATAACGTTTGACCCATAACTTCGTAGAGCATTCCATAAGGAACGTTTACCTGATTCTGCATTTTTTCGTTTTTTACAGCATTTCTTTGATTTTCAAATTTCTTTTGAGTAACTGCTTCTAGTAAAAAGCCCATTCTGTCAGCCTCGAGCCATAAAGCCGTTTCTAACTGATTACTGGGCAATGTTTGAAAATAATTTGTTCTATCTCTATTTGTAGTACCATTCATAGTACCACCACTTTCAGAAATAATTTTGAAGTGTTCATCATCCCCTACATTTTCTGAACCCTGAAACATCATATGCTCAAAAAAGTGAGCGAAACCAGTCATACCAATTTGTTCTCTGTTTGAACCCACATGATAGGTGACTTCTACATGCACCATAGGATCTGAATTGTCTTCGTGGACAATAATAGTTAGACCATTATCTAATTGCCATACCTCATAAGCAATGTCATAATCGTTTTGAGGTTCAATCTTGTGTAATAAGGTTTGAGAGAAAGTAAGAGTTGTACTCAATAAAAGAGCAGTAACTAAAAGGAAATTTTTCATTTTGGAGTGTTTTATAAATTATTCAACAGCAACAGAACGTTAAAGATTAGATTTTATTCTTCTGTTGTTGCTTCGTTTTCATTAGTGTTTTCTATACCGTCTTCTGTTTCTTCTTCTAGACTAGCAGCTGGTACACGTGCTACTGCAGCAATAGAATCATTTTCTCTAAGTTTTATAATTCTAACACCTTGTGTAGCTCTTCCCATCTGACGTAAATCAGCAACTGATATTCTGATTGTAATACCTGATTTATTAACAACCATTAAGTCATTTTCATCAGTAACATTTTTAAGAGCGATAAGTTTACCTGTTTTGTCAGTAACATTAATGGTTTTAACTCCTTTACCCCCCCTATTTGTGATGCGGTAGTCTTCAATACTTGATCGTTTACCATAGCCATTTTCAGAGACAACAAGTACGTCAGATTCAAAGTCGTTAACACATATCATTCCAACAACTTCATCTTTGTCATATGATAGTGTTACGCCTCTTACACCAGAAGCAGTTCTACCCATAGGTCTTACTTTTTCCTCTTCAAATCTAATGGCTTTACCTGATTTAACAGCTAACATGATTTGAGAATTCCCAGTAGTTAACTTAGCTTCTAATAGCTGATCCTCATCTCTGACTGTAATGGCATTAATTCCATTTTGTCTAGGTCTTGAGTATGATTCTAATGAAGTCTTTTTAACGACCCCTTTCTTAGTACACATTACTACAAAATGATTGTTAACGTATTCTTCATCCTTAAGGTCTTTGGTATTGATAAATGCCATTACCTTATCGTCATTAGGAATGTTAATCATATTTTGAATAGCTCTTCCTTTAGTAGCTTTTGCTCCTTCAGGAATCTCAAATACTCTTAGCCAGAAACAACGTCCTTTTTCAGTAAAGAACAACATATAATCGTGGTTATTGGCTACAAAAATATCTTCTAGGAAGTCAGAGTCTCTTGTGGTAGCTCCTTTTGAGCCTATACCACCTCTGTTTTGAGATTTGTATTCTGTAAGTTTAGTTCTCTTGATGTAACCTAAATGAGATATTGTAATTACAACCTCTTCATCAGGAATCATATCTTCAATTCTGAAATCACCACCACCATATTCAATAGTAGAACGTCTTTCATCACCATACTTCTCTTTCACTTCATGAAGCTCTGTTTTGATGATGTCCATTCTTACATCTTCATTATCAAGAATATTCTTTAAGAATGCAATAGTCTTCATTAACTCATCATATTCTTCTTTTAACTTGTCTCTTTCAAGACCGGTTAATTTCTGAAGCCTTAAATCTAGAATAGCTCTTGCTTGGACTTCTGATAGCTTAAATGTGTTAATTAAGCCATTTCTAGCGTCTTCAGGCGTTCTTGATGAGCGAATTAATGATATTACATCATCAAGACTATCAATAGCTATTAAAAGTCCTTCTAAAATATGAGCACGTTTTTCGGCTTGTTCTAATTCGAATTGTGTTCTTCTAACGACAACTTCATGTCTGTGTTCAACAAAGTGAGCAATAATTTGTTTTAGGTTTAATTGCTCAGGTCTTCCTTTAACTAATGCAATATTATTAACACTAAAAGAAGATTGAAGTTGAGTGTACTTGAAAAGCTTATTTAAAACGATGTTAGGAATTGCATCTCTTTTAAGTTCATATACAATTCTCATTCCATTTCTATCAGATTCATCTCTGATATCATGAATACCATCAATTCTTTTATCGTTGATTAAGTCGGCTGTTTTCTTAATCATATCGGCCTTATTGACCATATATGGAATTTCAGAAACAATAATAGCTTCTCTATTACCTACTTCTTCAAACGAAGTTTTGGCACGAATTACCACTCTACCCTTTCCAGTTTCAAAAGCATCTCTTACACCTTCATACCCATAAATAATACCACCTGTTGGGAAGTCAGGTGCTTTTATGTGTTGCATAAGTCCCATAGTATCAATATCTCTATTGTCTACATAGGCAATTGTAGCATCAATAACTTCTGACAAATTATGAGGCGCCATATTAGTTGCCATACCAACAGCAATACCAGATGTTCCATTACATAATAAGTTTGGAATCTTTGCAGGCAAAACAACTGGCTCTTTAATAGTGTCATCAAAGTTTAGTTGGTAATCAACTGTATTTTTTTCAATATCAGAAAGTAATTCTTCAGCTGGCTTACGAAGTCTTGCCTCTGTATAACGCATTGCAGCAGGGCTATCACCGTCAATCGATCCAAAGTTACCTTGACCATCTACAAGCATATACCTCAATGACCACTCTTGCGCCATCCTTACCATTGTATCGTAAACGGATGTATCTCCATGTGGGTGAAACTTACCTAAAACTTCACCAACAATACGTGCGGATTTCTTGTAAGCTTTGGTTGAAGTAACACCTAATTCGTGCATACCAAATAAAACCCTTCTATGTACAGGTTTTAGACCATCTCTTACATCGGGTAAAGCTCTTGAAACGATTACTGACATCGAGTAATCGATGTACTTTGATTTCATTTCTTCCTCGATATTGATAGGAATAATTTTTTCTCCCTCAGCCATACTATATTAAAATTTAAAAATTTATATTAATTGACGAATTTAAGTAAACAGACTATGCTTTGCCTTAAAAAAAAACAATAATTATTAACAGAAAAAATGTTGATAAATCAAGGTCTTTTTTTTGATCAGCTTTCTAATGTTATTACTAATTTGCCTATCATAATTTAACTACAATATAATATGGATTCAAAATTCTCTCCACGTTTGACCGATGTACTGAGTTACAGCCGTGAGGAAGCCCTTAGACTAGGTCATAGTGCTATCGGTCCAGAACATTTTTTACTTGGTATTTTGAGGGATGGAAAAGGTTCGGCCGCAATGATACTTAAGGCATTAGATGTTGATCTTACGGCTTTGAGAAAAGTCGTTGAAAACTCCATAAGTAGTAATGAAAAAAGCGATTACTCAAATTCTAATAATTTGGAGCTCAAGAAACAGGCTGCAAAAGCGGTAAAACTTGCTAATTTAGAATTAATGGTTTTTAAAAGTTCAGAGATTAGAACTATACATTTATTACTGTCAATGCTTAAAGACGCTGATAGCATTGTTACTTTATCTCTATTGAAATTTAATGTTGATTATGACGCTGTTAAAAATGAATTTTCTTCAATGATAGAAAACAGTGACATAAATCAGTCTGACGATGTGGATTATACATCTCCTTCTGCAAGGTTGGGAGAATCAGATTCTGAAGAAGAAGAGTTTTTCTCAAATAATCCGAAAAAGCCAAGTCGCTCTAATACAAAATCTTCAACCCCAGTACTTGATAACTTTGGAAGAGATTTAACTAAAATGGCTACTGAAGATAAGTTAGACCCAATTGTAGGTCGAGAAAAGGAAATTGAAAGAGTATCTCAAATATTAAGTAGACGAAAAAAGAATAATCCAATATTGATTGGTGAACCTGGTGTTGGTAAATCTGCCATTGCTGAAGGTTTAGCTCTAAGAATTGTTCAGAGAAAGGTTTCTAGAGTATTATTCAATAAGCGTATTATTTCACTTGATTTAGCGGCATTGGTAGCTGGCACTAAATATAGAGGTCAGTTTGAGGAAAGAATGAAAGCTATTCTTAATGAGCTTGAAACAAATAGTGAAATCATATTATTTATTGATGAAATTCATACTATTGTAGGTGCTGGTGGAGCTTCAGGCTCTTTAGATGCATCTAATATGTTTAAACCTGCTTTAGCTAGAGGTGAACTGCAATGTATTGGTGCAACTACTCTCGATGAGTACAGACAGAACATTGAAAAAGATGGTGCTTTGGAAAGACGTTTCCAAAAAGTTATTGTTGACCCAACTTCTATTGATGAAACACTTCAAATTCTTAAAAATATAAAAGACAGGTATGAAGAACATCACAATGTCACTTATACTGACGAAGCATTAGAGGCGTGTGTAGCTTTAACCAATAGATATATGAGCGATAGGCATTTGCCAGACAAAGCTATTGATGCACTGGATGAAGCTGGTTCTAGAGTGCATATAAATAATATTAACGTTCCTGAAAACATTCTTAAGCTTGAAAAGGACCTTGATGCAATAAAATCACAAAAAGGACAAGTTATTAAGAAACAACGTTTTGAAGAAGCTGCTAAGCTTAGAGACGAAGAGCGTCAGATAGAAAATAATCTCAAGCAAGCAAAAGCAGTATGGGAAGAGGAACTAAAAAGCCATCGTGAATCGGTTTCAGAAGACAATGTTGCTGAAGTAGTAGCAATGATGACTGGCGTTCCTGTACAGCGTATAGCTGAGCAAGAAAGTAAAAAACTTGTTCAGATGGAAAGTGACCTACAGAGTAGAGTTATCGGTCAAGATGAAGCGATTAGTAAAATTGTAAAGGCCATTCGTAGAAATCGTGTTGGCTTAAAAGACCCTGAAAAACCAATTGGTTCCTTCATATTTTTAGGTCCTACTGGTGTTGGAAAAACACAATTAGCTAAAGAGTTGGCTAAACTTATGTTTGATACTAAAGACTCTCTTATTCGTGTAGATATGAGTGAGTACATGGAGAAATTTGCTGTATCTCGACTAGTAGGTTCACCTCCTGGTTATGTTGGTTATGAAGAAGGCGGACAATTAACTGAAAAAGTTAGAAGAAAGCCCTACTCTATTGTATTACTTGACGAAGTAGAAAAGGCTCATCCAGATGTATTTAATCTATTATTACAGGTTATGGATGATGGTTATATGACGGATAGTTTGGGAAGAAAAATAAACTTTAAAAACACCATTATCATTATGACTTCTAATATTGGCTCACGTCAGATAAAGGATTTTGGTCAGGGTGTTGGTTTTGCCACAAATGCCAAAAAAGAGTCAGTAAGTTCAGATACTAAAGGTGTAATTGAAAAAGCTCTTAAAAAGGCATTCGCTCCTGAATTTTTAAACAGAATTGATGATGTAATTATGTTCAATTCTCTTTCTAACAAGCATATTCACGAAATTATTGATATTGAATTACAGTCTCTTTATAGTAGAGTTGATGGACTGGGCTTCAGCATGAAGTTAGATGATAAGGCCAAAGACTTCATTGCTGACAAAGGATACGACTCACAATTTGGTGCTCGACCACTAAAAAGAGCTATTCAGAAATACCTAGAAGATATTCTTGCCGAAGAGATAGTAAACTCTAATTTATCTGAAGGTGATACTATTTCAATAACTTTAAACGATAGTGAATCTGCTCTAGAAGTAGACATTAAAAAAGCTGTCAAAAAAAAGAAACCTAAAAGTGAAGAATAAAAAAAAAGCCCTTTGAAAAAAGGGCTTTTTTATTGGGTTGAAATTAAATTATTTCAAGAAATTTTCTAGTACTTCTTCACTTACACCAGTGTTTGAAAATCCACCATCATGGAATAAGTTTTGCATTGTTACCGATCTACTTAAATCTGAGAATAATGTTACACAGTATTTAGCACAATCATCAGCAGAAGCATTTCCTAATGGAGATATTTGTTCTGCATACTTAAAGAAGCCATCAAAACCTTTTACTCCGCTACCTGCAGTTGTTATTGTAGGTGATTGTGAAATGGTATTAACTCTTACATTGTTTTTCTTTCCAAAGTGATAACCAAAACTTCTAGCGACACTTTCTAAGAATGACTTATTATCTGCCATATCATTATAATCTGGAAAAGTTCGCTGAGCAGCTATGTATGATAACGCTAAAATAGAACCGTAATCATTCATAGCATCATGTTTCCAAGCTGCTTGCATTACTTTATGAAATGACATTGCTGAAACATCTAATCCTTTAACAGTAAAGTCATAATTCTGATCAGTATAGTGTCTACCTTTTCTAACGTTTACCGACATGCCTATCGAATGCAATATAAAATCGATTTTTCCACCGAGTATCTCCATTGACTTCGTCATAAGATTTTCTAAATCTTCAACACTTGTAGCATCTGCTGGAATTACTTGAGCTCCAGTTTTTTCGGCAAGCTCATTAATAGTGCCCATTCTTAGAGCGATAGGAGCATTAGTAAGAACGAATTCTGCACCTTGTTCTTTACAGTTTTCAGCTACTTTCCATGCTATCGATTTACTATCTAAAGCACCAAAAATTATCCCTCTTTTTCCTTTCAGTAAATTGTTTGACATTGTATTTAATAGTTTATAATGATGCAAATATAAATGTTTTATCAAGTATTCAATAAATCATCTGCATTCTTTAGCGATGATTCAGTAATAGATTGGCCACTCAACATATTAGCTAATTCCACTACCCTTTCATCTTTGCTTAACGATTTAATGGTTGTAGTAGTTTTATTGTCGTTTTCAACCTTAGCTACTAATAACTGACTATTTGCTTTTGCAGCTACTTGAGGAAGGTGAGTTATACTAATGACTTGCATATTGGCAGACATCTTCTTCATCAACTCAGCCATTTTATGTGCAATATTTCCAGAAACGCCAGTATCAATCTCATCAAACAGTATGCATGATAAATTCGCTTTTTGAGCTAAGATGTATTTAAAACACAACATTAACCTAGATAGCTCTCCACCAGATGAAATTTTTGAAATTTCCATTGCCTCTACTCCTTTATTTGCTGAAAAATTGAAGGTAAAATCATCAATACCTGATGAAGACAATTCATCTTTTGTTTTTTGACTTATGCTTAAGGTTGAATTGGGCATCCCTAAATCAGAGGCTAGAGAAATAATTTCTTTTTCAAGTTTTGGGACTGCCTTTAGTCGTTTGCTGCTCAACTCATTAGCCAAATCATTAGCTTGTTTAAGGCTTAAATCACACTTCTTTTTAAGTGCGTCTATTTCTTCATCAATTGAGCCTATTTTATCTAATTCTTTCTGTAATTGTTCCTTAAAAGAAATGAGTTGATTTATATCTATAAGTGAGTGTTTATGAAGTAATCTGTTAATCAAATTACTTCTTTCTTGAAGGTAATTCAATCGTTTAATATCGAATCCGTCGTTATAAGAATCTTTTAAAGCATTAAGCTCGTACAGACAATCTTTAAATTCAATATACAAGCTATTAATTCTATCGCTGAGAGGTGAAATATTTCGATCTTTATCTTTAATGCTTTCCAAATTAGATTCTAATTCTTTTAACAATGAAATAATTGAATATTCATTGGTCTCAGAAAGTTCTGTTGATAAAGACAGTTTAGAGTTTATCTCTTCAAAATTTTCGAGTTGGATTAATTCGTCATCTATGTCTTCGTCAGATTTTGCAACTTTTATCTCCTCTATTTCATTTAATAAAAACTGTTTGTAATCGATTTCATTTTTTAAAGCATTCTCTTTTTCTACTAAAGTATTTAGTTCTGTCTTTTGTTGTTTGTAGAAACTATATTTCTCTTTGAATTTTTGAATAAGCGAAGAGTTGTTACAATATGAATCAATGATATTCAGTTGATACTCTTGAGTATTGATGAGCAAAGTTTGATGCTGTGAATGAATATCTACTAAAAATTGACTGATTTGCTTAAGTAAGTTAAGGTTGACTGGGGTATCATTTATAAAAGCTCTACTTCTTCCGTTTGAACTAATTTCTCTTCTTACGACAGCTAAATCAAAATAATCTAAATCATTCTTTTTGAAAAAGTTCTGAAGTGCGTATTTTTTGATTTGAAATTCTGCTTCAACAATACACTTTTTCGTATTGTTAGCTAAGCTTTGAGTATCGGCTCTGTCACCTAATATCAATCCAAGAGCGCCAAGAAGAATGGATTTACCTGCTCCTGTTTCACCAGTAATGGATGTAAAACCCTCATTAAAATCAATTGATAGTTTATCAATTAATACATAATTACTAATGGATAAACGTTTAATCATTTTTATCTAGAAGTAGGAAATGCGTTAGAGGCGTTGTTTTCTTTAATTTTATTGTACTTATTCAAGTTAGAGGGGTCTAACTCCGTAAGTAGTTTATAAACACGGTTCTTTTCATCCTGGTAAGCATTAGAATAAATATTAGAAATTTCGTCTGCTTTTGAATTGAAGAATAACTGTAAAATAAAGGCTGTTGGGTTAAGTTGTTTAATTTTTCGCATTGACTCTATGCTTTCAGTAACATATCCTCTACCCTTTTCATTATCTTCATTCATAATGTCTAAACCTTGTCTGTGATAATTGTAAAGAACATCGTGAAATGAGCTGTACTTTGCATCTAATAATTCCTCTGCCAACCAATAGCGATTTTTGTTGCTTTCAAAGGCTTTCCATCCACCCTCAGGAGCTGATTGCGCATTTTCAACAATTTTTTTAGCCTTTTGTAAATAGATATTGTCTGCATTAGGGCTAAATGTAGAGTAATCTAGACCTATAATGATGTATGTGTAATAAGATAAAATGGCTGAAAGATTAGATTCATGCGTGTTTTCATTATAGTCAAGTGGCTGAGTTTCGATATAGTCAAATTCTATTTCGTCATCTAAGTAATTTAAAATCGGAGAATAATATGAGCTATTAAACACAGGTCGAGAATACTGTATCTGTAGAGTACCTGCATACCTATCTGTTGAGACTTTACTTAAAATATTAAATGAAATATTGAACTCTATACGTTCTTCATCAATAAATACTTCATTGGTCCATTTTCTATTATTGACGAATTCTCTAACGGACTTCTGCAGTGTTTGTAGCTTTTGCCTATCACTAATTTGTATTTCCTTGTCAGGAATAACTCTTACATTACACAATACTTCCTGAGACAGTAGCTCTGAACTACAAAAGAGAATAAAAAATAAAAGGACTATTCTATTAATCATTTAAAGATTTTTAATCAAATGGTTGATAATGTCTACGGCAACTTCACTCTTTGATTTTAACTCAAATTTATACAATTTATTATCATTATCAATGATAGTAATCTTGTTTGTATCATATTTGAAACCTGCCCCTTTATCATTTAATGAATTAAGAACAATAAAGTCTAAATTCTTGTTCCTCAATTTATTTTTGGCATTTTCAATTTCATTATCCGTTTCTAATGCAAACCCTACTAGAACTTGATGAGTTTTCTTCTGCCCTAATGATTTTAATATATCAGTAGTCTTTTTCAATTTTAGAACAAGCTCTTCATCAGATTTTTTAAGTTTTGATGAAGACACTTCTGAGGGGGTGTAATCTGAAACTGCAGCACTCAATATTGCGGCATCTGTTTTATCAAAACATTTATTACACTCAACAAACATCTCCTGAGTACTAGTTACTTTAATTTCTAAAACATTAGGATGCTTAATATGTTGATGTGTAGGTCCAGATACTAATGTAACAGACGCTCCTAAATCGGCAGCTTGTAAGGCTAGTGAATAACCCATTTTTCCTGATGAATGGTTGCCAATAAATCGAACGGGGTCAATTGCTTCAAAAGTAGGTCCTGCAGTAATTAATATATGTTTACCTCGTAAAGGGAGTGATTTATACAATTCATCTTGAACAAAGCTCACTATATCTTCAGGTTCAGCCATTCTACCTTTTCCTACTAAACCACTTGCCAATTCACCATCAGAAACTGGAATGTAATGATTTCCAAAAGAAATTAATTTTTGAATATTTTCTTGAGTGGATTGATGAGACAGCATATCTAAGTCCATAGCTGGCGCAAAAAATACAGGACAAGTTGCTGAAAGGTATGTCGTTAGAAGTAAGTTGTCACACTCACCATTAGCCATTTTTGATAAGGTCTTTGCCGTTGCAGGTGCAATTACCATTACATCTGCCCACAAGCCTATTTTGACATGATTGTTCCACTCTTCATGATTTTCTTCCTTAACTAAAGTGGAAAGAACTGGATTTTTGGATAAGGTAGAAAGTGTTAAAGGCGTAATAAATCCTTTTGATTCAGGAGTCATTACAACACGAACGTTCGCACCGAGCTTAATAAATTCTCTAACTATATGTGCCGACTTGTAGGCGGCTATACTTGCACTAACACCTATGAGAATATTTTTATCTCTGAAAAGAGACATTAATCAGCCGATTCTTCTTCGTTATCTAATTTTGCATTTCTGTGATAGATATTGTCCTCTAAAAACTCTTGAACAGCTATTAAAGTACCTTTAGGAAGTTTTTCATAAAATTTAGATACCTCTATTTGCTCACTATTTTCGAAGATTTCCTCGATAGATTCACTTGGTGTTGCAAACTCAGCAAGTTTTGAAAGTAATTCCTCTTTAATGTCTTTATTAATTTGAACCGCTCTTTTAGACATAACGGCAACCGCTTCATAAAGATTTCCTGTTTTACTGGTAATATCTTTAACATTTTTTGTTTCCGTTGTGTTGTTTGCTTTTGATTTTTTAAAATCTGTCATTATTGAAACTTTTCTAGTTGTTTAATTGTTTTATCGTGAATACCTTGAGCAAGTTTCATTAATTTATCGTCTGAATAATTATTCTTGAAGAAATTAAATGATGCTAAGGTATTGTTTAGTCTATCCTCTTTCTTACTCATTACACTGTTAATAGCTAAATTATAGTTAGCATCGAGAATAAGAAATTGGATTTCAGATTGATTATCAATTGTTGGATAATCAAGTACTAAATTGTTTAAAGATGTAATTGCAGCCTTATAATCAGAAATATCGTAATACAACTTTGCAATCTTAAATGCTTTTTTGTGAATTTTGATAGTGAGTTTATCAATTAGATTATTGCATTCATCAATCTTATCACTATTAGGATACTTATCAATAAAAGCTTGTAATTCTTCAATAGCTTTTAAAGTGTTTGTCTTGTCAAGAGTTGGAGA
>Ga0233432_10003249_pt1 | contig 14779 bp, 14 predicted proteins | sample SI_122_August201_6_FD_179870 | JGI IMG/M metagenome (GOLD analysis project Ga0233432, IMG submission 179870) | Seawater microbial communities from Saanich Inlet, British Columbia, Canada - SI_122_August2016_10_MG | ecosystem: Environmental > Aquatic > Marine > Inlet | place: Canada: British...
CCGAACCCTTATTAAAGCTGCTGTAAATAAAGGGACAAGAACTGGAAGCTAGCAGCAGGCATCACTTCATACATTTTCAGGAACAGATGGCCTCGCATCGGCTGCGGTATTGGCGATGGGGGTTACTGCGCCCAACCTCCACGCTCCAAGAGCCGCTGCACACAGGCCAGCCCCCCTTAAAGGAGGTGCAGGGTCCACGCGCCGGAGCTTAAGAGTTGGGGCGGTAGTTTCATTTGAAGGGAGTTTTGTTGGGGGACTGCTACAGCTGTGGATCGCCCATCTTGCTGCACGGCCAACGCGCCGTGGAACAATGTCCGGGGGTAACTTGACCCAATCCTCAATCGTCAGATCGCAGGACGCGAGACTGGGGACCCTGGATCACGGGCCGTGCGCCTCGGACCACAGGGCTTTAGTGTTGGTGTTTTAGATTCATTGAAGCATGGTTTTGTTGGAACTCGCACCTCTATTCACGCGCCAATTTCAAGCGAAAGCGCGCCGCCGCTCTTACTGAGTGGCGTCAATTATTGAGCGCATAGGTTCAGGCTGCGCCAGCAATCCGATGCGAGTTCTCATTCGTCTGACAGCACCTGAACGTGCAATCGGGACCAGTCATGTCTTCGATCTCACCGATTTTGCGCGCCATCGCGGCAATAGCAGATTTGCCGTCCCCTAGCCCCCCTGTAAGTTTATTGTTTGCCAATAAAACATCGTGTCTCAACTCCAAGCTGCGATAATCCAGATTGTAACGAATGCAGACCTCTAGTCTTTCATCGTCCCTTCCGTCTTGAGCCATCGAACGACAGATAGGCGCTTGGAGTTCATGTGACCCATCAAGGTCTGTGCCAAGTTGGGACCATCTCGTGCAACAAGAAATGCTAAGATATTCTCGTGTTCTTGCACGGCTTCACGCCATCTCCCTTGGGTCATATTCGCCAAATACCGCGCCCGCTGCATGCGAAGCGACAAGGCTTCACAGGATGATGTTAAGGTGCTGTTGCCAGCTGCGACCAGAATGGCGCGGTGAATTTGCTGGTTGATGCTGAAATAGGCGTCCAGATCACTATCCTTATAGCTTTTTAGCATGCGGGCGTGCAATTCTTGGACGGCTTCGATCTTGGCGTCGGTAATGTTTTGGCAGGCCAATTCACCAGATAACGCTTCCAACGCGCCCAGCACGGGAAACACTTCTTCAACCTCTTCAATCGTAACACGGGTCACCCATGCGCCGCGATTGGGTTCGAGCCGCACCAGCCCGTCCGAGGCAAGCACCTTGAGTGCTTCACGCAGTGGGGTGCGCGACACGCCGAATTGGTCACACAGTAGCTTTTCGGGCACCTTTGATCCCGGCTCCAGCTCCGCATTGATGATCAATGTCTGAAGTCGGCTTACGAGTTCGTGGTGCAACGAAGTGCGGGTAATGGCCTGTGGGTTTGTTGATTGAAGCATAGGGACGTTATTTCACTTTTTCAGAGCCATTTCGAGCAGGCGTGCCATGTGGACGGGTTGGCGGGTAGTAAGGTCTGCTACTTGATGTCGGCAGGATGTACCATCTGCAACGATTAAAGTTTCTGTGTCCGCTTTCCTTATTGCAGGCGCCAAATCCAACTCTGCCATGGCGCGGGATGTCTCATGTGTCTCGGTACCATACCCGAATGCGCCTGCCATGCCACAGCATGATGTCTCCACCGTTTCGACCTGCGTATTGGGCAAGAGCGCCAGTGTCTTCTCAATGCTGGACATAATGCCCATTGCCTTTTGGTGGCAATGCCCGTGCAGCAGAACCTTGGGGGCAGGGGAGGTCAACGGAAGATGGAAATCGGGGTTGGCTTCTTGATCCGCGATGTATTCCTCCAACATCCGTGCCTTAGCGGCGAGCTTTGAGGTGTCCTCACCGGGCAGAAGGGCAGGGATTTCATCGCGCAGGGTCAGCAAGCAGCTCGGCTCCAGCCCGATGATCGGGAGGCCCTGTTCCACATAGGGCATCAGGGCGTCGACCAAACGCTGCGCTTCTACTTTGGCCTCATCTATCAAACCTGCGGACAGGAATGTACGGCCACAGCACAGCGGCCGCTCCCCTTTGGGGGCCTTTGCCAGATGCACTGGTACATCAGCGGCCTCCATCACCTTGAGCGTGGCACGCAGGTTTTCGGGTTCAAAGTAGCGGTTAAAGCAATCTGCAAATACGACGGCTTGGGGGCTTTCACCCTCACTGGCTTCACTGTCCTTAAACGGCCGCGCCGCCCATGTGGGCAGCTTGCGCGTTGCGGAGAAGCCGGTCAGTCGTTCGGTCAATTTTGCCAATCCCGGAACGGTATTTCGCAAGTTTGCCAAAAAGGGCATGCGCGCTGCCATCGGGGCATAGCGCGGCAGAAACGCTGTCAAACGGTCTTGTAGCTTCAACCCATTTTTACGCACGATAGCCGCCTGCACTTCGATCTTCATGCGCGCCATATCCACACCCGTAGGGCATTCGCGCTTGCAGCCTTTGCACGATACGCACAGCTTCATGGTCTGGGCCATCTCGTCAGAGGTCAGAGCATCGGGCCCCAATTGACCTGAAATAGCCAGCCGCAGGGTGTTTGCGCGTCCGCGTGTGAGGTCTTGTTCCTTGCGGGTCACCCGAAACGACGGGCACATCACGCCGCCTTTGAGTTTGCGACAGGCCCCGTTGTTGTTGCACATCTCGACAGCACCCTGAAAACCGCCAGCGCTGCCCGACCATTCAGACCAGTCGAGGCCAGTTGGAAACTCTTCAACTTTATAGTCTGAGCCATAACGGAACAGGCTGCGGTCATCCATCTTGGGCGGGTTGACGATTTTGCCAGGGTTGAACAGGCAGGTCGGATCAAGGCGTGTTTTCACCTGTGCGAAATTGGCGACCATACGGGGACCGAACATCTTTTCGTGGAATTCCGAGCGGACCAGCCCGTCACCGTGCTCGCCCGAGTGCGAGCCTTTGTACTTTGCGACCAGATCAAAACATTCTTCTGCAATCGTACGCATGGTTTTTACGTCTTGATCCAGCTTGAGGTTCAGGACTGGACGTACATGCAGGCACCCGACAGAGGCGTGCGCGTACCATGTTCCGCGTGTGCCATTACGCTCAAAAATCTCGGTGAGACCCTCGGTGTAGGCGGCAAGGTCGGGCAACTCAACGGCGCAGTCTTCGACAAACGACACGGGCTTGCCGTCGCTTTTCATGGACATCATGATGTTGAGGCCTGAGCTGCGCAGATCTGCGATGCGCGCCTGCATCGCTGGGTCAGGCACAGGGGTCATCCCGCCCCAATTCTTACCTGAGCCAGACCATGAAAACCCCAGATCACCCATCATTTCATCCAGCTGACGCAATTTCTGGGCGTGCAGGCTTGGGTCTTCTTCGGCAAATTCAACCAACAGCAGGGCGTCTGGCTTGCCCGTCACGAATTCCTCGATGGTTTGTCTGAACATCGGAATATCGCGGGCCAGCCCGATCATTGTCGCATCCACCAGCTCAACGCCTTGGGGATTTAATGTGACCAGATGTTGTGCCGCATCCATCGCCTGATGGAATGTGGGAAAATGACAAACACCCAAGACTTTTTGCGAAATGATGGGCCAGAGCTTCAGCTCAATCGCGGTGGAATAGGCCAGCGTCCCCTCAGATCCCACCAGAAGATGTGCGAGGTTGTTGGGCGTGTCGCGGGGCACCAGTGCGTCGATATTATAGCCCCCGACGCGGCGCATGACCTTGGGGAATCGCGCTTCGATTTCTGCGGCTTCTCGGGCGCCGAGGCGCAGAAGATCGTCGGTCAGCGATTGCAGCTGCGGGGACGCGGCGTCCCCGACGGGTCCGAAATGGTGCTGACTGCCGTCGGCCAGAAAGGCATCAATCGACAGGACATTGTCGCGCATCATTCCGTATCGCAGGGATTTACCCCCGCAAGAGTTGTTGCCCGTCATCCCGCCAATGGTTGCACGCGACGCAGTCGAGACATCAACAGGGAACCAAAGCCCGTGAGGTTTCAATGCGCGGTTTAGATCGTCCAGCACGATGCCAGGACGCACAACACAGCGCTGCCCCTCCACATCAAGCTCAAGGATGTCATTGAAATATAATGTGTTATCCAGCACCAAAGCTTCGTTTACAGTTTGGCCGCACTGGGACGTGCCGCCGCCACGCGCAAGCAGGGGCACGCCCTTTTCGCCAGCGATATCAATGGCGGCTCTGATGTCATCTTCGGACTTTGGCGATAGCACACCGACTGGTGTCATCTGGTACAATGACGCGTCCGTAGAATAACGACCACGTGAGAACTTATCAAACATCAGGTCACCCTGAACGCGGGATTTCAGAGTTTCGAACAGGTCAGACATTTGCGGTCCACTACATATTAGAGCACTCATTGGTGTTGACATTATTATAAATTCAAAATTAACTTGGTTCAACTGAAAAGAATAAATGTAGGCTACAGGGTTCTGCCTCTCGCCTACTTCAATACCTGAATGTGAGACTATCGTCATGAGAAAAGCTGGCCGCCATTTTCTGCAAATCCCTGGCCCGAGTGCTGTACCTGACCGAATTCTAAGCGCGATTGGACAACAGACAATCGACCACCGTGGTCCTGATTTTGCATCTGTTGGCATGAAGGCGCTCGACGGGATCAAGAGTGTCTTCAAGACGGAGCAGCATGCGTTCATCTATCCTGCGTCCGGCACTGGCGCGTGGGAGGCGGCATTGGTCAACACGCTGTCGCCAGGTGATCGCGTGTTGATGTTCGAGACCGGGCATTTTGCGACACTGTGGAAAAAGCTGGCTGAAAAGCTGGGTATCCGTGCGGAGTTTATTGAAAGCGATTGGCGCAGCGGCGCGGATCCAGACCAGATCGAAGCCTATTTGGCCGAAGATAAAGGTCACGAGATCAAAGCTGTTTGCGTTGTGCACAACGAGACCTCAACAGGTTCCGTTTCGCCCATTGCGGAGGTGCGCAAGGCGATTGACCGCGCAGGCCACCCAGCGCTTTTCATGGTTGATACAATTTCAGGCCTCGCGTCACTTGAGTACAAGCATGACGAATGGGGCGTGGATGTCACGGTATCAGGATCACAAAAAGGTCTGATGCTTCCCCCAGGGCTGTCGTTCAATGCCGCGAGTGAGAAGGCGATGGCGGCCAATGCCAAGGCTGGCCTGCAGCGGTCCTACTGGGATTGGGCAGAGATGGTTGGCCCGAACAAAACGGGATATTTCCCGTACACCCCTGCGACTAACCTTCTCTATGGTCTAAACGTTGCTGTTGATATGTTGCATGAGGAAGGGCTCGACAACGTCTTTGCCCGCCATGCGCGTCACGGTCAGGCTGCACGCGCGGCTGTTCGTAAATGGGGTCTCGAAGTGCTTTGTGCCAAACAGGGGCAGGAGAGTGGTGTGCTAACGGCCGTTAAGCTACCCGAAGGTCACAGCGCGGACGGGTTCCGCGCCAGCACCTTGGAGCATTATGATATTTCCCTTGGAAATGGCCTCTCAAAAGTTGCCGATAAGGTGTTCCGCATAGGTCACCTAGGCGACTTCAATGACTTGATGCTGGTTGCCACGCTTGCTGGTGTTGAAATGGGCCTGAAGCAAGCGAACCTCCCGCATGAAACAGGCGGTGTTCAAGCGGCAATGGAACACCTCACATAATAGAATGCCCCCACAGAATGGGGCACAGACGAAAACAAGAACATTTAAACTCTGGGAGGAGAACAAAATGAAGATAATTGCAAAACTGCTTGCAGCAACCACGGCTATTGGCATGGCAACAAGTGCCTATGCGGCTGATATGACCTTGAAATTTGGCCATGTCGGCAACCCGGGGTCGCTGTTTGAAGCGTCAGTCGATAACTTTGCAGCCTGCGTGAACGGTGGGATGGCCGGCGCGGTCGAGGTTCAGACGTTTGGCTCATCACAGCTGGGTAAGGACAAGGAGCTTCTGCAGAAGCTCAAATTGGGGCAGGCCGATTTCTCGCTGCCATCCTCGGTGATGTCATCAGTTGATGATACATTCGGTATTTTCGAGATGCCCTACATCATCAAGGACCGCGATCACATGCGCCGTGTTCAGGGTGCGATGATGGATAAGTTTCAATCTGCGGCGAATGCCAATGGCTATCACATCGTAGGTCTGGCCGAGAACGGCTTTCGCAACATCACCAACAACGTGCGGCCGATCAATCTGCCTGCCGATTTGGAAGGCGTTAAGCTGCGCACGCCGAATGGTGTCTGGCGTTTGAAGATGTTCCAAGAGTATGGGGCCAATCCAACGCCGATGGCATTCTCTGACGTGTTCACTGCGCTGCAAACTGGCGTGATTGATGGTCAAGAAAACCCCTATGCTCAGATTGCGTCGGCCAAGTTTCAGGAAGTGCAGAAGTATCTTTCCGTTACAGGTCACGTCTATACGCCAGCCTATATCCTGATGTCGAAGAAGAAGTTCGACGGCATGGATGCTGACATGCAGGCGGGTCTGACGGATTGTGCCAACAAGACCCAAGACTTCACCTACGAGAAAGCGGCAGAGCTTGAATCCAGCCTGTTGAAAGTGATCGAGGATGCTGGTGTTGTGGTAAACACAGCCGACAAGGACGCCTTCATTGAAGCGTCAAAGCCGATCTATTCGCAGTTTGCAGCTGAAGTAGAGGGCGGGCAGGAGATGATCGACATGGTTCTCGGTCTCGGCAACGCAAGCTGATCCTTTTGCAGGTGGCAGGGCTCGAACCTGCCACCTGAATTCCAACAACCAATATCTCAACAGCACGCACCCGCTTCTTTGGTTGGGGGGCGTGATGTCTGGTATCCTACAGGTCTGACCCATATGGAACATACTGCCTACCCGACGCTGTCCCGCATCAACCGATTGCTTAGCCGAGTGCTTGAATGGATCACCATCAGCCTGATGATCCTGCTTACAGCAATCGTGACCTTAGCTGTGATCGCGCGCCTTATGGGGCAGAGCTTTTCATGGTATGATGAGGTTGCAGCGATCATGCTGGCTTGGATCACCTACTACGGTTCAGCCCTTGCCGCTTTGCACCGTCGTCATATCGGGTTCGATTCAGTGCTTCTTGCGATGCCACAGAAGATGCGTATCGCGGCGTTGTTTCTGGGTGAAGCGCTTGTGCTGTTGTTCTTTTTCCTCATGGCCCGTGCTGGCATTCAAGTTCTTGAGGTCCTTGCGGGTGACACACTGATCTCCCTTACATGGGTCCCTATTCAGGTCACCCAGTCCATCATCCCTATCGGCGCAATTCTGTTCATGCTGTGCCAGATACTCAGCCTTCCCGGATTTCTCAAACTGACGGCTGCTGGCGTATCGCTGGAGCACGCAGAGATCGAAGAAGAAGTCGAAACCGAACTCGAAAAAAACAAGGACCGCGTCTGATGTTGATGGCCTCAATTTTCATTGCGATGCTGCTGATGATTTGCATCAATATGCCCATTGCTGTTGCGCTGGCGATGGCTGGTGTTCTGGGCTTGGTTGCGACCGAGGGGACGGGTAGTCTCGTTACGATCGCGCTTGATATGTATGACGGATCGACCAAATTCTCCCTGATCGCCATTCCGATGTTCGTTCTGGCGGGTGCGATCATGAATGCGGGCGGCATCACCGACAGGCTGATCAACTTTGTGACTGCGATCATCGGGTTCATTCGCGGCGGCCTTGCTATGGTCAACATTGGCGTGTCTTTATTCTTTGCTGAAATCTCCGGCTCTGCTGTGGCAGACGTGGCCGCCATGGGCTCCATCCTGATCCCGCAAATGAAAAAGCGCGGGTATTCAAAAGAGTTCTCTGCCGCGGTGACGTCGTCTTCGGCCTCATTGGCAATCATCATTCCACCCTCCATTCCGATGATCCTTTATGCAGCTTCGGCGAACACCTCCGTTGAGCAGCTGTTTGTTGCAGGTGTCGTGCCAGGATTGCTGGGGGCAGGTGGCCTGATGACAGTCGCCTATCTATTTGCGAAAAAGTACGACTTTCCAACAGAGGCGGCGTTTAACATTGCCCGCTTGCGCGAGACCTTCATAGACGCGCTGCCTGCATTTACTTTGCCTGTGATCATTTTGGGCGGCATCTTTGGTGGCTATGTCACCGCGACAGAAGCGGCAGGCCTTGCTGTTCTGGCCTCGATTATTGTCTCTGCTTGGTACGGTAATTTGGATTTCAGTCATTTGCGCCGCGCGATGCTGGATGGTGGTATACAGACGGCTGTTGTGATGCTGCTTGTTGCGGCTTCGGTGTTGATGGGCGGGTTTTTGACACGCGCACAGATCCCACAGCAATTGGCTGAAAGCATCTTGTCGATCACTAACCAACAATGGGCGATTTTGCTGATCCTCAATTTTTTCTTCCTTATCGTGGGCTTCTTCCTGCATTCTGCCGCTGCCATTATTCTTGTCATTCCGATTGTGATCCCGCTTATCACGGCGGCAGGGATTGACCCTGTACACTTTGGCTTGGTCGTCACGCTCAACCTTGCCATTGGTCAACAAACACCGCCTGTGGCCTCTGTGCTGATCACCGCGTGTTCGGTCGCGCGGGCCAACATTTGGGAAGTGTCCAAAGTTAATATCTGGTTCGTGGGCGTACTTTTGGCCGTGCTCATGCTGTGCACCTATGTGCCGTCCGTGCCGATGTTCCTTGTGGAGTATTTCTACCGATGACTGATCAAAATCCTGAGATTACCGATGAAATCCGTGAAGGTATCATGTGGATCACCTTCAATCGCCCACAAGCGCGCAATGCGCTGACATTCGGGATGTATGAGCGGCTGGCACAATTATGTAGGGAAGTGCCTACAGATGGCACAGTCCGTGCTGTGGTGATCACGGGCGCAGGGGGCAAAGCCTTTGCTGCGGGCACTGACATGACCCAATTTCGGGCCTTTGAAACACCGCAGGATGCGCTTGATTATGAGGCGCAGATTGACGCTGTGCTTGAAGCGGTTGAGTGCTGTCCGCTCCCTACGATTGCGGCAATTCACGGGGCGTGTACGGGCGGAGGTGGGTCCATCGCAGCGGCCTGTGATATCCGCATTGCCTCGGCCAGTCTCAAGTTCGGGTTCCCAATCGGGCGTACGCTTGGCAACTGCCTTGCCGCGGGAAATTTGGCTCGATTGTCAGAGCTGATTGGTGCGGGCCGTGTGCGTGAGATCATATTTACTGCTCGCCTTGTGGAAGCTGAGGAAGCGCTTTCAGTTGGATTGATCAGCGAAGTCCTCCCCGATGAAGAGAGCTTGCTGGCCCGTACCACTGAGCTTGCCGAGCGCGTGGGAAGTATGGCCCCGCTGACGCTACGCGCAACCAAGGAGGCACTGCGCCGCAACCGCACAGCGCTCAAGGTGGACGATGCTGATCTGATTATTTCGTGCTACATGAGCGACGACTTCCGCCTCGGGATGGAGGCATTCCTCGGAAAGACCAAACCCGTCTGGACAGGAAAATGACACAGAAGACAGGCCCGCTCGCAGGTATGCGCGTTATCGAGTTGGCGCATATCATGGCAGGGCCAGTTTGTGGTTTGATGCTGGCCGATATGGGCGCAGATGTCATCAAGGTGGAAAAGCCCACCGGCGATGACAGCCGCCGCTTTGTTCCGCCAGAGATTGAGGGTGAATCCGCCGCCTACATGATGATGAACCGCAACAAGCGCGGTATCTCATTAAACCTCAAGGACCCGTCAGCAGTCGACATTTTGCGCAAAATGCTGGCCGAGGCCGATGTCGTGATTGAAAATTACCGCAAAGGCACGATGGAGAAGCTCGGCCTGTCCTATGAGGATTTGGCGCGCGCCAACCCGCGTTTGATTTATTGCGAAATCTCGGGCTTTGGCCGCACGGGGCCATATGCCGATAGGGGCGGCTTTGATCTGATTGCGCAAGGAATGTCGGGATTGATGTCGATCACGGGTGAGGGGCCGGGCCGCCCGCCTGTAAAAGTTGCGGCTCCTATTTCTGATATCAATGCAGGAATTCTCGGTGCGATGGGCGTCTCGGCGGCCTATGCCAATATGTTGCAAACGGGACTTGGGCAGAAGGTCGATACCTCTTTGTTTGAGGCTGCGATTACCCAAACTTATTGGCAATCCGCGATTGCCTTCGCGACCCAAGAGAAGCCTGAGCCGCTCGGCTCGGCGCATCCGCTCAACGCGCCCTATCAGGCGTTTCAGACCAGAGATGGCTGGATCAATATTGGTGCCGCGAACCAAAGCAACTGGTTGCGGTTTCTGGATGTCATCGGCGCCCCCGAACTGGATGCCGATGATCGGTTTTCCTCCAATGCACAGCGTTCAAATAACTTGCAGGCGCTGATCGAGATCTTGAACAGCCACATGGTGCTAGACACGACGGAAAACTGGCTGGCACGTATGGAGGCGGCGCAGTTGCCCGCCGGACCCGTCAATGACATCTTGCAGATGCATGCCGACCCTCAGGCGCTTGCCCGCGATATGATCGTCGAGGTGGATCATCCCATTGCAGGGCGGGTCAAGACCATTGGCCATCCGGTAAAGTTCAGCCGCACGCCGGGGAAAGTTGCAGATGCAGCCCCTTTTTTGGGCCAGCACACCCGTGAGATTTTGGGCGAAATGGGCTATGATAGCACGCAGATAGACGCCCTTGTTGAATCTTGCGCCGTCATCGCGTCTTAACCGGACATATCAAAAGGATCAGCAAATGCATCTCAACCTAGAGAAGGCTCAAAGCATAATCAGCGATTGCCTAAGCTGGCGTAAGGCCAATGGGCTGAAGCCTTTGACGGTTGCAGTGTTGGATGCAGGCGGTTGCCTTTTGGCGCTTGTGCGTGAGGACGGCACCAGTGCGCTGAGGCCTGAAATCGCCCAAGGAAAGGCACGTGGTGCCGTTCTGATGGGGCTTGGATCGCGTGCATTGTACGAGCGGGCAAAGGTTGAGCCGTTTTTTATTCAGGCAATGAATGCTTTGTCAGATGGCTCGCTTGTGCCAGTGGCTGGAGGTGTTCTGATCAAACACGAAGGTGTCATTTTAGGCGCGGTTGGCATCACTGGCGACAATTCCGACAACGACGAAGCCTGCGCGATTTCAGCAATCGAGAAGGCAGGGTTTGTGGCGGACGGTGGGTAGCGAAGGGCGAAAGCATGGACATATTTGCGACCAGCTCTTTCTCTGAGACCTCTGCATAAGTTGGGATTCCCCTGAAGGTTTAATTTTGCTATGTTGAAGCCATGCAGAAGCCATTTTCCACACAACCCGAACTCTTCATTACCAGCGCTGATCTTGAGCATGCGAGGGCTTTGTTGCACAAATCGGCTCCTGAAGGGATTCACTAGCTGAATCCATCGTGATAGCTGACGTTTATGAGCAGCTGGACACCGACGACATACAAAACCCGGAACTGGGCAGAGTATAACCTTTCACTGAAGCGGCGCGGATCGTTATTGATCTGGTTCGACCCCGAGATGGACTGGGAGGCGACATCTTCTGGCCGGCGGGGACGTCAACAAACCTACAGTGCTGCAGCCATTCAGGCCTGCCTGACCCTGAAGGTCCTGTTCGGTTTGCCTTTGAGGCAGACAACGGGGTTCGTAGAGAGCCTGCTCAAGCTTGTCGGTCTGGACTGGTCTGTCCCTGACTTCAGCACCCTGTGTCGGCGTCAGAAGACGTTGTCCGTCGCCATACCTTACAAGGGATCAGCAGGACCACTTCATCTGCTTGTGGACAGCACAGGGATCAAGGCTGAAGGTGAAGGCGAGTGGAATGCTCGCAAGCATGGAGGCTCCAAACGCCGCCTATGGCGCAAGATCCACATAGGGATTGATGAGGAGACGCTGGAGATACGCGCGATCGAAGTCACGAGCAGCAGCATTGGCGATGCGCCGATGCTTCCCGACCTGCTCAATCAGATCGCTCCGGATCAGCTGCTTGGTAGCGTCACTGCCGATGGTGCATACGATACACGCAAATGCCATGACGCGATTGCAGCCCGCAACGCCCATGCTGTTATCCCGCCCCGCAAGAATGCCAAGATGTGGAAGCCTGATACGCCAGGGGCCAGAGCTCGCAACGAAGCGGTGCGATCCTCAAAGTACCTAGGTCGCGCTCTGTGGCGAAATCTGACCGGGTATCACCGCCGGAGCCGTGTCGAAACGAAGATGCATTGTGTAAAACGACTTGGCCAGCGCCTCTCGGCGCGCGACTTCGATCGTCAGGTCGCAGAGATCCAAATCCGCGCCGCTATCCTCAACGGTTTCACAGCTCTTGGCATACCCCGTACCGTGGCCGTAGGCTAAATCCGTCCGGGGTAAGGGGGAGATCGGCCTCAGACCGATTTGTGCAACAAAGCCTTGGTGCACCGTCAGCGGTTCAGAACCCGCGCTCAGGCCAAGGCTGCAATCTTCGAATACATCGAGGTCTTCTACAACCGACAACGCAGGCATTCCAGTATTGGCTACCAAACACCTGTGCAGGCTTTTGAAGATATGACTTGGAAAATGGCCGCGTAGGGTCAATAATGAACTTGTCCGGAAAAAGGGACGAAGTTCAAAAAATTAGGAGGCAACCAACAGGACGTCAAGTTTGTCTGACAATACCCAACCACATCCTTGCGGCTATCCAACGGCTGCGCGCACCGCCGGTTTCTGAATGAGGCGTTAATGATGAAATCTGAACAAAAGCGGCTCGATAGGTCCACCAAAACGGGCGTCATCAGCAATAAATCCCAAGCAATCCCGCCTTCAAGACCAGAAGTCGTGCTCAGATGCCCGAACCACAGTACAGCTGTTCAAAAAAAGGTTGATCAGAGCCCAGAATAGCAACAAGGTGGAACGAAGCGCGTTCTACTTGGGGAATGTTGGCTCAGCCAAATTGTTGCGACGGCAAGTTGAATTCGCGCATCCTATTAACCCTACGTGCCGCAACAAAGCATGTTGCCTGCCAATGGAGGAAAAATGAAAGTTTTAATACTAGGTGCGTCTTATGGATCGCTATTATCGACCAAATTGCTGATGGCAGGTCACGAAGTAACCTTAGTATGTCTTCCAAAAGAAGTCGCGCTGATCAACGCAGAAGGCACCACTGTTCGTATAACTTTACGCGATGAAGACAAGCCTCGCCTTTTGCATTCGCTTACCTTTCCAGGAAAATTGAACGCGCTGATCCCAGAGGATACCAATCCAAGAGAATACGATTTTATCGGCCTAGCCATGCAAGAACCGCAATTCCGGGCTAAATCCATTCGCGATCTACTTGGAAAAATCGCAGACAGTGGAAAGCCGTGCTTGTCCATCATGAACTTTCCACCGCTTCCATATTTAAAACGAATTCAGGGTCTCGACACCCAAACACTTACTCCAGCATTCACCGATGCCTCTGTGTGGGACGGTTTTGAACCCGGCTGTGTTTCATTGTGTAGCCCAGATCCGCAAGCGTTTCGACCACCTGAGGAAAAATTAAACTTTCTCCATGTAGGATTGCCAACAAACTTCAAGGCAGCACTCTTTGCTGATGAGGCGCATAATGAACTGTTAAAACAGCTTGAAGCCGACATCAGTGCTATAAAGCTGGATGGGAAAGACGTCCCAGTGAAATTGCGGTTGCACCGCTCAGTGTTTGTGCCGCTTGCCAAATGGAGCATGCTGCTAACCGGTAATTACCGTGCAATCACACCAGGCGAACCCCAGTCGATCCACGACGCAGTGCACAGTGATCTTGAACTCTCACGCTCGATCTATGCCTGGGTCGACGCACTTGCCCGCGATCTTGGGGCTGATCCGGCCGATCAGGTGCCGTTTAAGAAATATGCGAATGCGGCGATCAATCTTGTGAAACCATCATCGGCGGCACGCGCCATCGCTGCAGGCGCCAAGGATATCGAACGCGTCGACAAGTTGGTTCAACTAATCGCTTCGCAGCGGGGAAAATCGTTTGATGCAATTGACCAGACGGTAGCGCTAGTTGATGCAAAGCTGGAGGCAAACAGGCAGACCTGATCTGGCCCACTCATCGAGCTTGAAATCGTCGCATACAAGTTATCAACTAGCGTTTAATCCAGCCGTTATACCAATTCCAGAAATCATTGACCGACATGCCCCAATCTCTCTTCATAAGCGACGAAATCGCAGAACACGACAAAGCAATAGAAAACATGAGTAACCGCAAAGGCAGAAATCGACAGAAGAACGTGGAAATTAAAATTTGATACCTAAGAATATGCTCCTGAGAAGAGTATAGAATAAGTCCGCGCATTATTTCGCATCCCAACCCTCCTGTCGAAAGACCTTTTACCAGCTACGAAGCTGAGCAAGTTCACCAGTCAGCCGCGCAGAAATCTTACAAGACAGAGTTCAGTTATTCTTAAATTCAAACAATTTAATATCATTAAAGTGCAGAAATAGCCCATTCTAGCTACATCATTAGCGTTCAAGGATAAATAAACGTGAACGGAAAAACAGATGTACTCCAACAAAAAAGACAATTTTCAGCAGGACCTTTTGAAAATAGAAATAGCCAAAGCTGACCTGTTAAAGCAGGAAGTCGATGACAGCCAATTTACAGTCTTTGATCACGCCACTGTCCAAATTGTTGACCAGTACAAAGATACCGTGGAAATAGAAACATTTCGGGATGCTATCAAACGCATCTTTGAACTAGCTGGACTGAATTACGAATTAGAAAAAAGACGCCGAAAAAAGGATAAAGGGCCGCAAGCGCCACATTGTTACCGATACGACCGGATTGCTCGTAGGGCTCGAGGTCCATAGCGCCGGGGTTCAGGATCGTGACGGCGCGCCGG
>Ga0233432_10003254_pt1 | contig 14768 bp, 12 predicted proteins | sample SI_122_August201_6_FD_179870 | JGI IMG/M metagenome (GOLD analysis project Ga0233432, IMG submission 179870) | Seawater microbial communities from Saanich Inlet, British Columbia, Canada - SI_122_August2016_10_MG | ecosystem: Environmental > Aquatic > Marine > Inlet | place: Canada: British...
TGGCGCCATCCAACCAGACCGACGCAACGGGCTGGCCAATACCCATATCATCTGGCACGCAAATCAATTACTCGCATTGGAGGAAGGGAGCCATCCATTCTCGCTCGCTCCGGAGTCACTGGATTCATTGGGTTACGGACATTACGCGGGCGATCTCGCGGGTGCGATGACGGCGCACCCAAAGATAGATCCTCGGACCGGTGAGCTGCATGGCTTTGGGTATATGTCGGACGCCGTGGGCAGTCCGGCTATGACCTACCACGTTGTTGATGCGCAAGGACGGGTTAAACGATCCGACACCTTCATTGCTCCCTACGCGGCAATGATGCATGACTTCGCGGTGACCCGCGACTACGTGTTGTTTCCGGTATTTCCGCTGACCTGTGACCTGACCCGTATACCGCATCTCGGATCGCCATTCGCTTTTGAGTCTGAGGCAGGCGCATTCATTGGTGTATTGGAGAGAGGTGCGCCGGTTAGCGCGATCCGTTGGATAGAAGCGCCGGTATGCTTTATTTTTCACTATCTCAACGCTTGGAACGAAGGCAGTGTGATCACTTTTGACGCAATTGATTTTCCGGTTGCGCCCAATTTTCCCGATATCAACGGCCAGCTACCCGGCTTCGACGAGGCACAGGGCAAGCTCACGCGCTGGCGGCTGGATGTGCGCACCTCGCAAATTGAGCGGGAGGTCATTCTGAATGTGCCGGCAGAGTTCCCCCGGATCGATGATCGTTATGCGATGCAGCATCATCGTCACGGATTTCTCGCCACTGCGTCAACGCGCCAGCGAGGTGACGGCGGGCTGTTTCATGAGATCAGTCACTTTGATTTTGAGACCGGCAATCAACAACGGTGGGACGCAGGGGAGGGTAATGGTGTTTCTGAGCCGGTCTTTGTCTCCCGCGGTGCTGCAGAGGGCGAGGGGTGGTTATTGGCCACGGTCTATGATGCCGAGCGTCATGCGTCGTCGCTGGTCGTGCTCGACGCAATGGCTCTCGCCGATGGGCCGATCGCCATCGCTCGACTCGATCATCGTATTCCCCACGGCTTTCACGGCAGTTGGCGCGATTCAGCGTAGCCGCAACCGGCATCAGCGTCTGGTTCTCATAGACCCCCAATATACCTGTTAGCGCAGACGTCTCTTCGGGCATTCCACGAGAGGCACACTGGTATGGCGATATAATTGATGGCCATCGAGACGGTGGCCAATCACCTTCCGGGGATCACGGCTTAAGCTTCTAGTATTCCGTAGAGGCAATGGCTTGATTTCGGCAGGGCAACGTTGCAAGAGGTCACGCCTCTTAGCAGCGTTTGATTTGGCTATGGCTATGAGGACGCCGCTGTTGCGGCTGGCCTTGATCGCACTCAGGGATCGCTACAAATAAAATTGATTACTGCTGGTCATTGCTGTCTCGCAGTGCGAGGCGGAGGGTGTTGGATCGTTTGTCCTCGCCGTCATGGCTCCACCCGGGAGCCAGTAGCAGATACCTCAATGTATCCCGCCAGCTAGACCCGGCGCGGATATCTCGGGCAATGCCGGCGTACTCCCCAAAGGAAACCTTCACTGGGTGAAAACTGTCGATGTTGCGCGTTAAACCATAGCGCACAGGCTCTTCAGGGAGCTCGGGGCTGAAGGTACCAAATAGCCGGTCCCAAATAATCAATACCCCTGCGTGATTCCGATCCAGATAACGCACGTTTGAAGCGTGATGGACACGGTGATGAGACGGTGTATTGAAGAACCACTCGAACCATGCAGGCATCCTATTCAATGTTTCGGTGTGCAGCCAAAACTGATAAATCAAACTCAGACTCATCATGGTCACAATCATGACTGGATCGAATCCCAGTAAAGCCAATGGGCACCAGAACAGGTATTTGATCACCCGCTCTCCAACGCCCTGCCGCAGTGCCGTGCCATAGTTGTAGTACTGGGAATTGTGATGCGAAACGTGACCTGCCCACATAATCCGCACTTCGTGATTCGCGCGATGAAAACTATAGTAAGTGAGGTCATCGAGGAAAAAGAGCAGTACCCACCACTGCGGCGCGCGGCTGACGACTTCGTTTAGAGGCGAAGCTTGCCAGCAGAAAAACATCAGCATTATGCCGAGGAGTTTAGGGACTACGTCGATCACTACGGTGAGTCCCATGACGCCCATTGACGCAAGGAAATCTTGCCGCTCATACAGTGGTAACGCCTTACGCCAGGCGACTGTCCACTCAATCGCCAGCGCAATCAAGAAAAATGGCAGCGCATAAATGACCCAGTCATCCTGCAGTATTGCTAGGGTTTGATCGACTACGCTACTCATTACTCAGTCCGATCTGCCTCGCTCTTGCTGTTTTTTTCATGCCGCAGTCCCGTCAGTTGGGCCATGATCGACACCGCAATTTCCATCGTGGTTTTAGAGCCGATGGAGAGCCCTACGGGCGCATGCAGTCTCGCCAACGCGTCCGCGTCCACACCGAGCTTGAGCAGGCGTTCGATGCGCTTCTCGGTAGTGCGCACGGAGCCCAGCGCACCAACGTACCACGCCGCTGATTCGAGTGATTCCATCAGCGCCATGTCATCGACTCTGGGGTCATGGCTGAGTGTGATAACGGCGCAGTTCTCGTCACTGCCATGCGCCCGCACCACATCGTCAGGTAATCCCAGAATTTTCTCTACTTCAGGGCCTTGCCACTGATCCAATGCCCACTCTCGGGAATCGGTGAGGAGTACCTCGTAATCCATCGCCAGTGCCAACGTACTTAAGTTGGCTGCCAGTTGTCCCGCGCCGACCAGCAGCAGCCGTTGCCGCGGGCCAAAACAGTGATGAAGACGGTTATCATCTTTTTCCAAGGCGGCGAATTGGTCGGTGGACCTTAGTTGTGATTCTCCAGTGGCGAAATCGACGCTGCGTATGACCGTGCGCCTTTCGAGCATTGCCTGCTGCGCGTTGGTCACCCAGCCACTATCCTTGGCATCAAGTTGTTGGATGGCGAGCTCGAGGCGACCGCCACACGGTAGTCCCCATTTCTCATTGTCCTCAGCGCTCACGCCGTACTCACTCAAATGTACGCGGGGCCCGTCGAACACTCCCGCCCGAAGGCGTTCGATCAAATCTTCCTCGACACAGCCCCCCGAGACGCTACCGACCTGGGACCCGTCGGGGCGGAAGACCACAAGCGAGCCCACTGGTCTTGGTGAAGATCCGATCGTCGCCGTGACAGTGACGAGCCATGGGTGTTCCTCGTCTGAGAGGGCCGCGAGCAAGCTACTGAGGATAGTGTGATCAGAAGAAAGCATAGGGTCTCGATAAGAGAGTATTCGAAGCGCCAGCCCGGGTAGCAGCGCGACAGCACTTTGTGGCAAGTTTAGAGGACTGCCGAGACTTCTGGGAGTACCCGGCCGTCCGCTGCACGCCGTTTGGTGCTAGGCGTGAAAGTTATGGCATAACAGTTGCCGATATCGCATCATATAACCTCCAATTTTCCTAATACAACACTTCAGGTGGTCAAACATGCCTCACCCTGTTTATATCTATGACGCCGTGCGTACGCCGCGCAGCAAAGGTAAATCCACAGGAACCCTGCACGAAGTCAAGCCCATTGATCTGGCTGCCGGGTTGCTTGTCGAGTTGCAGAAGCGCCACGACCTCGACACCAGCTATGTTGACGATGTCGTCATGGGGTGCGTCTCACCGGTGGGTGAGCAAGGCTCTGATGTCGCAAAGATGGTCGTGCAGAACGCCGAGTGGGATGAATCGGTTCCCGGGGTGCAGCTCGATCGATTTTGTGCGTCGGGACTCGAAGCGGTGAACATTGCAGCCCAAAAGATCGCCTCGGGCTGGGAAGATCTCGTAGTAGCAGGCGGTGTTGAATCTATGTCGCGAGTGCCCATGGGGTCCAATGGGGGTGCCATGGCGAGCGACCCCGGCTTTGCCGTAAAGACGAGTTTCGTCCCGCAGGGAATCGGTGCAGACACCATTGCTACGCTGGCGGGGTGGTCTCGAGAGGACGTCGATCGCTACGCTGTGACTTCACAGCAGCGCGCTGCCAATGCCCGCGACAATGGCTGGTTCGACCGTTCAGTCGTACCGGTCAAAGACAGCAGTGGTGTGACCATTCTGGAGCGCGACGATTTCATCAAGCCTGATACCACAGTCGAGGGCCTTGCGGGTTTGAAGCCTTCATTTGAGATGCCCGGCAGTATGGGCTTTGATGACGTTATTCTCGCTAAGTACAACACGCTGGATCGTATCGATCACGTGCATACACCTGGCAATTCCTCGGGCATTGTCGATGGCGCCAGTGCGGTTATGATCGGCAGCGAAAAAGCCGGCAATGATCTGGGCCTCAAGCCACGCGGTCGCATACTGGCCACTGCAGTACTCGCCACTGACCCGATTATTATGCTGACCGGCCCCGGGCCTGCGGCAAAGAAATGTCTCGGAAAAGCGGGTCTTACGCCGGCAGATATCGATCTGTGGGAGATCAATGAGGCCTTCGCCTCGGTGGTACTGCGTTACATGCAGGATCTCGATCTTGATCCGGAGATTACCAACGTCAACGGCGGGGCAATCGCCATGGGGCATCCATTGGGCGCTACGGGAGGTTGTCTGGTGAGCACCGTGCTCGATGAGCTAGAGCGACGCGATGCCAAACGCGCCATGCTGTCGCTGTGTGTCGGCGGTGGGATGGGTATTTCAACGATTATTGAGCGTGTTTGAGCGTCAGGGAAAAGGGAATTAAAGCAACATGAGTGGATTTAATTACGATAAAGACGCCAACGGTGTGGTGACAGTGACCATGGATATGGAGGGCCCGGTGAATTCCATGTCACCGGAGTTTTTGCCGCTACTGCGCGATACCGTCGCCAAGCTTGAGGTCGAGTCGGACCTGACGGGAGTGGTGCTCGCGTCGGCGAAGAAAACGTTTTTCGCTGGTGGTGATCTGAATTCGCTGTGTCAGGTGACAGCAGATAGCGCAGAGATATTTTTTAACGAAGCGCAGGCGATCAAAGGTGAATTCCGACGTATGGAGAAACTGGGCAAGCCCGTTGTCGCAGTGATCAATGGTGCTGCTCTAGGCGGAGGGCTGGAGCTGACCCTCGCGTGCCATTATCGGATTGCCTGGGATAACAAAGCGGTGCAGTTGGGGTTTCCCGAGGTCACCCTCGGACTGCTACCGGGCGGTGGCGGTGTTGTAAAAACCATCTATCTCATGGGGTTGATGGCGGCCAACGAGTACCTGATAGAGGGTAAGCGCATTGCGCCCGCCAAGGCGAAGGAAGCAGGGTTCATCCACGAGACCGTGGTAAACCTTGAGGATCTGATTCCGCGCGCCAAGGCGTGGATTGCCGAGAATCATGAAAACGAAGCGGCCTACACCCAGCCTTGGGATACCAAGGGCTACAAAATCCCCGGTGGTAACGCCAATCATCCCGGCGTTGCGCAGATGCTACCTGTCGCGTCGGCCATGATCATGCAGAAGACGAGAGGATTACTCCCGGCGCCCGTCAAGATTCTCGACGTGGCGGTATCCGCCATGCGAGTGGATTTTGACACCGCCATGCGTATTGAGAGCAGGGGTTTGACAGAGCTCGCATTGACGCCTGTGGCCAAAAATATGATCAATACTTTCTTCTTCAACCTTAATCAAATAAACGGAGGGGCCTCCCGACCCAAAGACATCGCGCCGCAAAAGACGGAAAAACTGGGTGTGCTCGGTGCCGGCATGATGGGGCAGGGTATTGCCTATGTATCTGCCATGGCGGGTATCGAGGTAGTGCTCAAGGACATCTCTCTTGAAGGGGCAGAGAAGGGCAAGGCCTACAGTGAGACGCTGCTCAACAAGCGGGTGGAGCGCGGCCGCATGTCCGCCGAGCAGGCGCAGCAGATCCTCGCCTTGATCAAGCCGACCGCCGAGAACAGTGACCTCGACGGTTGTGATCTCATCATCGAAGCCGTCTTCGAAAATATGGCGCTCAAGCACGAAATCACTAAGGAGTTGGAGCCGCACCTAGCTGAGGGCGGGGTGTGGGGTTCAAACACCTCAACGCTACCTATTACGCAACTGGCCGAGGCCAGTGCGAATGCTGAGAACTTCATTGGTATCCACTTCTTTTCACCGGTCGACAAAATGCCTTTAGTCGAGATCATCATGGGAGAAAAGACTAGTGATCTCGCGCTGGCCAAGGCCTTTGACTACACCAAGCAAATTCGCAAGACGCCGATCGTGGTCAATGATTCCCTGGGCTTCTTCACTTCACGCACCTTTGGTACCTATCTCGACGAAGGTGTGCACCTGCTGACCGAGGGTGTGCATCCGATCCAGATCGATAATCTCGGTAAGGCGATTGGCATGCCCGTGGGGCCATTGAACGTGTATGACGAGGTCAGCCTCGAATTGTCTCGCAAAGCCTGGGCTACCTGGAAAGACATGGGTGTGCTGGATAACTGGGGCGATGGCTCTGTTACCCGCGGTGTTATAGACACCATGGTGGGTGAGTATGGCCGCGGCGGTCGTCATCATGGCGGTGGCTTCTACGAGTATGGTGAGAATGGTAGTAAGGCCATTTGGCCCGGTCTGCTCGAGCTCTACTACAAGCCAGATACGCAAGTAGTTGAGCAGGACATTAAGGACCGATTGTTATTCCGCCAGGTGATTGAAGCTTTGAAATGTCTGGAGACGAATGTTTTGCGTACGGTTGCTGATGGCAATATTGGTTCTATCATGGGGATTGGCGCGCCGGCGTGGACGGGCGGTCTGATCCAGTTCGTCAACACCTATGGGCTTGAGCGTTTTAGTGCACGCTGCGCTGAATTGGCAAACCAATACGGCGAGCGGTTCGCTGCACCGGCGATCGTGGCAGAAAAAATCGCGGCCGGAGAGGTATTCGGTTAGGACTCTCGTTGCCAGCTGGCAGGGTGGTAGACACCTGTTGATCGGGTAAGAAACGGGAGCAGAATGGGAAAAGGGCCACGCCACGCGCTCCACCGGATCGAGGCGCCTTAGAGTATGACCTCGATGAGAGAAGGGCCCTGATGCGACAGGGCCTCGTCCACTGCGGCATCGAGTGCGTCTACCGTTTTTACCTGAATGGCATTCATGCCCATCCCATGGGCAAGATCTGTCCAGTTGATCTCAGGGTTGGTCAGATCAAGGAGTGACAATGCTGTGGGACCTGGCTCTGCGACACCCACGCGGCTTAGCTCAATATTGAGAATCGCATAGGAGCCGTTGTTAAGCATTATCACGGTGATATCGAGCGCTTCTCGAACCATAGTCCAGAGCGCTTGTACCGTATACATACCCGAGCCATCGGCTTCCAGCGCTATAATTTTTCTGTCTGGGCAGGCAACAGCGGCGCCTATCGCCAATGGTAAGCCCTGACCAATGGCACCTCCAGTCAGTGTGAGCCAATCGTGGGGAGCAGCGTTTGCTGTCAATAAAAAAGCCCCTAACCCATTGGTCGCGCCCTCGTCACAGACGATAGCGTTATCGGGTAGTCGATTCGCAATGACTTTCCCAAGTTCATTGGCGTCAATTGCACCCTCTCCCAGGGGGTATTGGGCGCGGTCCATAGTGACCTCCGGGCGGGCTGGAGCGTCGAGTATGTCAGCGAGGCGTCTGAGTGCGTCAACGACATCCATTTCTGCATCGGCGAGCACGGTTTGGGTAGCCGTTTCTGGCGCAAGCACACTGGGTTTGTCGGGATAAGCAAAGAACGATACCGGGGACTTTACGCCGACCAGAACGAGTGCGTCGAGGTCGACGAGTTGTTCGGTTGCCGCCTCACCAAAATAGGCTAATCGCTCTGTGGGTACACGCCCAATGCCACGCGCCTGTCGGGCAAAGAATGTCTCGCTGATGAGTCGACAACCGGTGGCCGCCGCAATGCGCCCCGCCTGCTCGAGGCCCTCTTCACGCAGTGCCCGGCCGCCCAAAAATAAGCAGCTCTTGTTGGCGTTGCGCAGCGCTTGTGCAGCGGTCTGCACCGTATCGTCGCTGATGCGTTTAGTGGTTATCTCAGGAAGGTGGTATGGCTGCGGTTCAACAGCGGTCCAAGCGTGATCAGCGGGCACCACAATCGTGCTGATGCTGCCTGGATGGGTGAGGCTCGCTGCGAGGGCGTCGAGGCCGGTTTGCGCAAGCGTTGTCGCGCTCGCCGATACCAGATAAGTCCGCGACACTGGTGACGCAAACCCGCGGATGTCGCTGGTTAGCGGTGCGTCATGTTGCAGGTGATCAGTCGCATGATCACCGACCATATTCAGTATGGGCGAGCGCGCTCGCTGCGCATTGTGTAGATTGGCTATGCCGTTGGCGAAACCCGGGCCGAGATGCAGTAGCGTGAGCGCCGGTTTGTCTGCCATTCGACCGTAGCCATCTGCGGCGCCAGTCACCACACCCTCAAACAAGCACAGCACCGCACGAATACTGGGTTGTTTGTCGAGCGCTGCGACAAGTTGCATCTCGGAGGTGCCAGGATTGGCGAAACAGGCTTCCACACCGTGCTCCGCCAGTGCGTTGATCAGTGATTCGGCCCCCGTCATGACTCGTTCCTTCAATTGAGTGCAACTAGCATGACATCGCTTTTGCTATGTGTCATTTGGAAGTATTGGCCCTGATGAACGTATGAGTCACTTAGTGAAGCGATATCAATGCTATCGATATCTAACTGGCGATAACCCCGATCTGGAACGAGTCCATACTTTTTATTCATGCGCTAAAAACTGCGGGGATGAGTATGACCGCCATGTTAAGAGATCATCGCAAAGGCGCGATCAGTTTGACCGAACCTTACGAGGCATCATCGGTACAAGGCGGAATCGAATACATACGGGATAAGCGTCATGAGACGCTCGATGATGCAGCCACATTTTTTGACGAACGTCACATTTGGCTCGAGCAATTTGAGCAATTCGTCGTGGTGATGCGCAGCTCATACGAGCTGGAGCTATCGTGTTTTGCTTATCTCCTGAAAGATCTGCCTTGGGATCGCGGTAAAGCGCAGGAATTGGTGCTAGAAGGAGGTTTTCGTCAGCACCTTGCGACAGCACTTTTTTTTGGGATGAATCCTCCGGGACTTGATCTTTATTATCATGTCGAGGGCCACATCCCCGACAACCTAGTCATTTTGCGATATGAAAAATTGGCGGCTGAGATTGAACGGCATATTGCTTCGTATCTGGAGAGTGGCTATGAGGTGCCTCACGAAAATAAAAGCAAACATGCGCCTGTGGGTCAGGTATATGACGTGGAGTTGGCAGCGTTATGTTATCAGCGCCACAAGTGGTTTTTCGACAACGGCTTCTACTCAAGAGTAACCTATCCAACGCCTGATGCACTGCGCGATATCTCTCAATGATCCGAGGTGCCCAACTCGAGGCTAGTGAGTCTCTTCTCCGCCGCTCACGTTGAGTGCTTCGCCCGTAATAAATGCAGCTTCGTCCGAAGCCAGAAAGGCCACCGCGGCAGCGGTATCTTCTGGTCTGCCCACTCTGCCTAACGGTACGCGTTCTGCGATTTGGGCACGGTAGGCTTCTGGCGCCAATCCGCGAAGGGAAGAAAAGTATTCGCTTTGGGCTTTGCCCATAGTGGTCGTCACATGATTTGGGCAGACGGCATTGACGCGAATGCCCTTTGAGGCAAGATCAATTGCTGCGGTGCGGGTCAGTCCTATCATGCCGTGCTTTGAAGACACGTACGGCGCCATTTGTCTGAACCCTGTTTTGGCCGCCTGACTCGCGATATTGACGATGCTAGCGCCATTATCCATCACCCGTGCCGCTTCTCGCGTGAAGAGAAAAGCGCCGGTGAGATTCACAGTGATGACCTGCTGCCACTCGCGCAGATTCAGCTCGGTAAGTGGCTTGATGATGTCGCCGATGGCGGCGTTATTAATGAGGATATCGAAATGGCCAAAGTGAGACATGACGCTCTCAACTGCCCCCACAATGGAGGCTTCCTCGGATACATCGCAAGCGATGCCGATGGCATTGGCTCCCCCATCGAGTAATTCGCGTACCACTGGGTTTTCGTCAGAGGACCTTGTTCCCCCGTTTGTCATGATGGTGTCGAGATCCGACACCACGAGCTGGCAGCCCGCTTCGCCGAGGCGTTTGAGTATGCCATGCCCCAGCCCGCCTTCGAGGCCTGAGCCCGTGCAAAGTGCGACTTTGCCATGGAGGCCCTTCATTCAATTGACTCGGTAACCATGAACGTCGCGCCTTCTGCAAATTCCCTGAACTGCGCTGCAACAGCCTGTGCTGCTGGGGCGCTCACAGCCGTCATAAAGTCAGTCATGTCGTCGACTTGAATGAGTTCGACATAGGCATACGGCACCGACGATGAGCCATCAAGTAAGCGCTCGCCACGGAGCACGTTAAAGCCGCTGCATCCTTGGAGACGCCGCACACTCGGGATGTCCACGGTGCGCGCCCACTCTTCGTATTCATCGCGATTAACACCGCTTTTAAGGTTGAACAGGACAACTATTGTGCTCATGGTGACTCCTTCTCATCTGCTTATGTGCAGTTCATCGATCGGAGTATCGCTTTGCGGTTTGTGGCAACACACCCTGCCTAGGCTAAATTGCGAGCCTTGCTTACTCCTGATACTTAAACATATCATCAAACTCAAAAATCTGAATGGCCCGGGGCCGGACATGAGTCTATCTCACGATCACGATATGGCAGTATCGCTTACCCAGCAGGATCGCTCGCGGAGAGCGTTTGTCTCTACGTTGCGTTCTCATGTACTTCAGCAGATGTCAGGTGACCTGCGCCAGCATTTCGAGCATTCTGTTGAGCCTGAGCATGCTAAATCAGGAGCGCAGCTTGAAACGCCTGAGGCAATCCATGAGGCGCTAAGGGAGGAGTTTCCTTTCAAAGCGTATAGCAGCGTGCGAACTGCGGCCCAAGAGATGGTCTTTGATGTTGTGAGCGATGCAGTTGACCGTCAATTGGAAGTGCTCAATGAAAAAGCGACCAAACCGGCCACGCACGGCACCTTAAAACTCGATCCCTTGTTGCCGCTACCCAAGAATGTCACCGGCATCGATGTTCATTTATCGCCAGGTGGCTACCACACCGAGCATGCCGAAGATGACGTAACGGCGGGTGCTGTCTACGACAACTCTATTGATGTGTTTGCGTTTGGTCAGTTTGGCAAACAGCACAACGATATTGGCACGACGCTGTCGAACTACCTCCGTCTGAAGTATCCCGACTTTTCGCCTGCGTCAATTTTGGATTGCGGTTGCACGATCGGGCACAACACACTCCCCTGGGCCGAGACCTACCCTACGGCTGAAGTCACAGCGATCGACGCGGCGGCGCCGGTGTTGCGGTACGCGCATGCGCGAGCAGAATCGATGGGTATTGCGGCGCACTTCACGCAAATGAATGCGACCGCGATGGAGTTCGATGATGCGCAATTCGATGTCGTATTCTCATCGATGTTTATGCATGAACTCCCTTTGAAGCATATTCAACTTTATTTAAAAGAGGCGTTCAGGGTGCTCAAGCCTGGTGGCATTCTGTGGCAAATGGAGTTGCCGCCGATGAATGCCATGCCCGATTACGAAAATTTTTACATGAATTGGGATACGTTTTATAACAACGAACCCTATTACGGTACGTTCAGAAAGCAGGACTACAAACAGCTTCTGATCGACGCTGGTTTCCGTGCCGAAGACTTTGTCGAGGCAACGATGCCGCGGTATACGTTTGTCGGTGAGTCTGCATTTTGCGAGGCGATCCAAGACAACAACACCTTTGACACTCTCACTGGACGCATGGATCCGAAAGGCACACGCTGGTATGGCTTTGGCGCGTGGAAAGGCTGAGTCATGACTGCGCGAAGGATTCCTCGAAAACGACGCGGTCAACGGCATCGGTTTTTTGCGTCTGATGGCGTAGACGAGGTGCTGAGTTGCGTATTGCGGCTCACGTCAGAGGTGTCTGCTTTGAGTGAGCGATTGTATCTTGCCGAGCGGGTACTAGAATCGAGAGGCATCGATATGGCTGATGAGATAGAGCAGTACCAGCTGTCGGAGGCGGACGATGCTGCGTTGGGAGCTGAACGGCAAAGACTGATCGAAACTGTTCTCGCCCAGTTGGGGGCCAGCGGCAATGGCGCAGAATCGGTTGAAGATGATCTTAGTCCCGAGCCCTAGGGCACTGGTCATCAGACGAGCACCATGACCAATCCTCATTACCCTGAACTGTTCAGTCCCATTGACTTGGGTGGTTATACCCTTAGAAATCGCATCATTCATGCGTCGATTGTCACGAAGTATGTGGTCAATCATGCCCCCACAGAAAAGCTACTGAATTACTACCGGTCCAGAGCTGCAGGCGGCGCATCGGCCATTATCACTGAACCGATCGCCATGACCTCCCATAGTCGGATAGCGAGTCGTTTGCGCGCCTGGGATGACGCCGGGGGAGATCAACTGAAGCGGGTAGCGGATGTCGTCAACGGTGAGGGTGCGCTGCTAATGGGGCAGGTGCAGGACTCGGGCAGGGGACGCCATTCGGTGGGACGAAACGACGGCGCCGTTGGGGCCTCAGCCTTACCGGATGATTTGAGCTGGACCGTTCCTGCCGAACTCAGTGTGGCTGAGATAGAGGACATGATCGCCGACTGGGCAAAGGGGTGTGCTCGATTGCAGTCGGCCGGTTTTGCTGGCGTCGAGATCTCAGCCGGCCATGGCCATCTGTTCCATCAGTTTCTCTCTCCCTGGTCCAATCGACGACAAGATGAATACGGCGGTGATTTGGAGGGTCGGGTACGGTTCCTGAGTTCTCTGGTCTCTGCGATTCGTGCGGAGTGTGGATACCCCTTTATCATCGGTCTTAAATTACCGGCTGACGACGGTGTGGCGGGTAGTATTGACCTTACCCTTGCAGCAGATATTGCTGGGATGATGGCAAAGCAACGCGCCGAGTTCGACAGCTGGACTTGGGTATGGGGAGCGCACGCGCGTTCTTTGTACAAGCATTTGCCCGATGCCCACGGTGAACGGCATCCTTACCTGCATCATATTGCGGCGCTCCGACGAGTGGCGCCCGAGATCCCCACAGGAGCGATTGGTTACATAACGGATCCGAATGAATGCGAAACCGCGTTGTCCGACGGTACTGCCGATCTTGTATTTTTGGGTCGTCCACTCATCACAGATCCCGCATTTCCCAAAAAGTGTGAGGAGGGCCGGGAAGCCGACATTCGCTATTGTGTCTCTTGCAATACCTGTTGGCGCAGCATCATTGATGGTGCTGGTTTGGCCTGCGATAACAATCCTCGAGTGGGCAGTGCTGATGAGCATGACTGGCAGCCAGTGCAGGTGACGAGGACCAAACATATCGTTGTCGTGGGTACGGGTGTGGCCGCTTTGGAAGCGGCACATACTGCTGCGCGTCGTGGCCACCGGGTAACCGTCGTGGGCGATCATGCTCGCATCGGTGGCAAGACGATGCTGCATGCGGGTCTCCCCGGCGGGGAGAATTTATCCAGCGTTTATGACTATCAGCATCTTATGGCGGTCCGGCACGGCGTCACGTTTATGTTGGGCAGGCAAGCCCGCGTGGAGGATGTGCTGGCTCTGGCGCCCGATCACGTCATTCTGGCAACGGGCTCGCGCAGTGGGCAACCACCTTGGTTGAGTGATGACTGGGCTACGTCGGGTTTAATTCCGAGTCTCAGAGAAATGGCTGCGGCGCTTCAGGAGCGTACCGATATTACTGAGGGCCGAGCCGTGATCGTTGATCAGGACCATTCGGAGATGACCTATGCTTTTGCGCAGCGCTTGGCGTTGCGATTCACTGCGGTCTCTATTGTCACGGCCAGAGAGCGGATTGGTCATGATGTCTCACTGATCAACCGGCAGGGTATTTACCAGCGACTTCATGATTTGGGAGTCGAGATCATCTGCAATGCGGAGCCATTGAATTTGGACGCATTGGAGGATGCGCAGCTCCAGTTGCGCAACGTTTATAGCGGTGCTGTGGTAACGATCGACGATGTCGTTGCCCTGACTCATGCGAGTTCGAGGGTGCCCAATAATGAATTAGAGGCGCCACTGCAGCAGGCGGGAGTCGATGTCATTGCTGTTGGCGACTGCCGGGCGCCGCGTTCATTACTGGCAACAACAAAAGAAGCCTACGAAGTTGCTATGCGCATTTAGTTGCACTACCCAAGTGTTGACCAACGGATACCTTTTAAATCAAGTCGGTAGTCGAGGGATGCAACAGTAGCGCCCGGGGGCAAGCGTCTTTACATGACCATCATTTATTGATCAGAGACGGTGTAGGCCGCGGGGCCGATGGTGCGATTTTTGGGATGAAATCCTGGTGATCTGACCACCTCCATCGAAAAAGCCTCTGCTTGATCGAGATAGTGCGGTGACGCTGGGTCTGTCATTTGGCTTCCGTATTGGTGGGTCCCCAATATCGTTTGGTTCCCTTCTGCGCTCCACTCGATGAGATAGTACAAGCCATCGCCTGCCACAACGGTAAGGTAGTCATCCCGATCATCAAGGCGCTCCGCATACATCGCCCGGAGCGTGTCAGGTCCTCCTGCCGCGGGCCACATACGATCCCCTCGTCCGTGCTGTTGAACTGATCCCCATTCAGGGTCGAGACGTCCTGACACGGACTGCACTGAACTCATGCACTCTTGGAGTGTGTCGCGAGGCTCGGGAAGTGGTTCGCCGGTGCGTTCCCCCTGCCACTCTGTCAGTAAAATGCACACGCCTAATGCTGCGTGCCGAT
>Ga0233432_10003256_pt1 | contig 14766 bp, 11 predicted proteins | sample SI_122_August201_6_FD_179870 | JGI IMG/M metagenome (GOLD analysis project Ga0233432, IMG submission 179870) | Seawater microbial communities from Saanich Inlet, British Columbia, Canada - SI_122_August2016_10_MG | ecosystem: Environmental > Aquatic > Marine > Inlet | place: Canada: British...
TGGAATGCGAAAACCAAAAATGGTTCTCTTGGTTCGTCTTCGAACTGGTCGGAGTATATTTATGAAAATGCTGAAATTGTGTACATCAAGGAAGCAGGCGTACCAAAATCTCATTGGTGTGCTCAGATTCAAAAGGGAACAGCGGTCGCATTAAAAGAAACTAATTTTCTGGGCCTCGAGGTAAGCGGAGTACTTATCGTAAAGAAGGGAGCAAAAGTAAGTGCAAGAAATGAACTGAGAATATCTAATACAGGGCAAGTCAACCTGCAAGGAGGGATGATTGGATCTGATCGTTGGCTTGAGATAAAAAAGGGGGGAGTCCTTAAGGGTCACGGAATTATTAAAGGAGATCTTTATAACCAAGGGACATTTGTCTTGCAGATGGACAAACCTATACAGGTTGCTGGTTCCGTAAATTTATCCGGAAAGTTGGATATATTGAAAACGGGTGGGATTAATAATGGTGAAAGTTATACTGTACTTCAGGCCAATTCGGTTTCAGGAGGTTTTGTGAATGATGAGGTGTCAATTGGCGGTAAAAGTTTTTCGGTCTTCTACACTCCGACCTCGGTTACCGTGAAAGCAAAGTAGCAGGCATTTCTTTCCCTGTAATCTCCGGCTTCTAAAAATTAATAATTTGAAGGGTTTTTAAAAGTACCTTCATCATTTTTGTTTTACTTTTTAAAATTGATCGGTTGCGCACTCTGCATTTTTTGTCCATCAAAAAGTATAGCCCGATTAATCAGTAAACCCTCAACTTGCCATGAATAAACAGCCCGTTTCTCCCCCCTTAAGTCGAAGATCCTTTGTCAGAGCAGCTGCCGTAACATCAGCAGTAGCTGGATTTCCCGCCATCACTCATTCCAAATCCCCTAATGGGAAACTCGCGATTGGATTAATTGGGGTAGGGGGACGTGGTCGCGGACATGTGGCTGGGTGCCGGAATGAACAGGTTGTTGCTCTTTGTGATGTAAATAAGAAAAATCTCGATGGAGCTGCCCGTTTCCCTTGGTGCAAGGATGCCCGTACAACCATCGATTTTCGTGATTTCTATCAGAAGATTGATGACCTAGATGCTGTCGTGGTGTCCACCACCGAGCACACCCATGCTTTTGCTACCTTGCCGGCCTTACAGGCAAAAAAGCATGTCTATTGTGAGAAGCCGCTTACCCGGGATGTTCATGAGTGTAGGATCATTACCGAAGCTGCAGCTAAGGCCGATGTGCAAACTCAAATGGGTACGCAGATTCATGCAGGAGGAAATTTTCGTCGGGTGGTTGAGTTGATCCAGTCGGGAGCGATTGGAGAAGTTCGAGAGGCTCATACTTGGGTAAGTCGGGCATGGGGTTGGCAGAGTCCGGCAGACGATACCCCCAAAGAGGCTCATCCAATTCCTGAATTTTTAGACTGGGACTTGTGGATCGGTCCTGCTCCCTATCGTCCCTATAACAATGTCTATTTTCCTGGTCCCAAATGGTACCGATGGTGGGACTTTGGAAATGGGACCATGTCAGACTTGGGCAGTCATCGTAACGACCTCCCTTGGTGGGCCCTAAAGTTAGACGCGCCTCTCACCATTGAGCCTCTTACTGGTCCGAAACCACATCACGACATTGCACCTGCATCTATGAGCGTGAAGTATACCTTTGCGGCTCGGGGTGACGGGTACCCAGCGGTTGAGCATACTTGGTATCAGGGAACCGAGAAGCCCAAGATTTGGCATGACAAGAAGATCCCCCAGTGGGCAAATGCGACCCTATTCATAGGAGACAAGGGCATGGTTATTTCGGATTACGGCAAGCATGCACTTCTCCCAGAGGACAAGTTCAAGAATTTTGAAAGACCTAAAGAGTGGATTGAACCTTCCCCCGGTCAGATGGCAGAATGGATTCGTGCCTGTAAGGGCGAAGGTCCTGAAGCTTTGTGTAATTTTGCCTATGCTGGTCCACTCACCGAGGCTAATCATTTGGGTAATGTTGCCTACCGGGCACAACAGAAACTAGATTGGGATGCTAAGAACATGAAGTTTCCCAATGCACCGGAAGCGGAGAAGTATCTTGGACGAACCTACCGCAAAGGTTGGAAACTTGTCTGAGCGTGGATCTTACTAAAATACATTCCATTTTTGGATATTCTCTGCTTTTACTTGCCTGTGTATTTTCTTTTTCGAGTTGTTGTACGCAAGCTCCCCAATTTCCTAATGAAGAGTCGACTGATCCCCAGGAAATCATCGACACTCACATTCACCTCTACGATACCAACCGTTCACAAGGCGTGGATTGGCCCCCGGTGACGGACAAGGTTTTGTATCGTCCGGTTCTTACTGAACACTTCGACGAAGTAGCGGACAGGGAAGGCATTACTTCAACTGTGGTCGTGGAAGCGAGCAGTCGCGTGGAGGACAACCAATGGATGCTTGATTTGGTTAAGGACAACCCGGATCGTTACTTGGCATTGGTGGGCAACCTGCCCATTGGTACGGATGAGTTCGCCGGCTTGATTGACCGGTTCTCCAAAGATTCCCGTTTTGTCGGGCTCCGGATGAGGGATCGCCCTGGTGGAGATGCCTTCTTCACCGATGCGGTCTGGAGAGACTTGGCAATCCTGGAAGAAAAAGGTCTAACCCTTGATGTCCTTATCAATAATTTTTCCATCGACGAGGTCACTGAGGTTGCCAAGCGACTACCTGATTTGAAGATCATGATTAATCACTTGGGAGGTTTGAATATTACCCATGATCCCTTTGATGAGAAATGGAAGGAAGCAATGGAGAAAGCAGCACTTCATGAAAATGTGTACTGTAAAGTGAGCGGTATTTTCCAGCGAGCAGGGGTTAAGCCCACGCCGAAGGAAAAATCGTTTTACTCACCCGTTTTTAAGGTTGTTTTCGATACCTTCGGGGAGGACCGTATTGTTTATGGAAGCAATTGGCCTGTCACCGACCGGGGAGGGAGTTATTCCGAGCAATTAAGTATAATTCGTGGCTACTTCAATGCCTTAGGTATGCAGCTTGCGGACACTAAAAGCTCGGAACAGATAACAAGAAAACTCTTCCGTGAAAATGCGGTAAAATTTTACGGTCTCGAATAAGTTGTAGAAGATTTTCTCCTCATAAGCTCGGAGAACTCTTAATCGATAAACGAGCAAATGTATTCACAGGTGCCATCGTTCACTTCGATGGTGAAACTACTGTTTTCCGGTACATTAAAGGATTGATTCTCGCTGTAGGAATCTGATTCCTCTGAGCCGCCTAAAATAACTTTGCAGTTGCCGGCAATGATTTCCATTTGTTCAGCTTGATCGGTATTAAAGTGGTAGCTACCCGGATAAATGAGCCCTAGCGTTTTCTTAGAGCCATCTTCCAAAACAATCGAGTGGCTTACTACTTTACCATTAAAGTAGATGTTTGCCTTGGCGTGTACGGTTACATTTTCAAATTTTATATTACTCATAAAGTGTAGGGATTAAAGTATGGTTGTAAAAAGTTCATTACATCGGTGCAATCCGTTTGGAGCCCACATCGGTAGTCAGCAAGACGTGAGCATCAAAACTTTCCGAAAGTAGTTGGTTTTTAATTTCTGTGGAATCAGGGTCATTCCAAAGATTACGGTGTTCCCATGGATCCTTCTTCATGTCGAATAATTCCCCGACTCCTTTTCCATGGTATACGCATAGTTTATGGGAATTGGTACGGTACATGGTAGCGTAAGTTCCGTCCCCACCGGTGAAATGAGGGTCAAGGGCGTCGAAATATTCACTGCGTACAAACTGACGATGCTCGGTTCCTTTCGAACTTCCCAAGAGAATAGGTAATAAACTTTTACCCTGAAAATAATCGGGCAGGGGGATTCCGGCTACTTCGAGAAGGGTTGCTGATAAATCCATCATCTCCACTAAGGCTCCACACTTTTGATTTTTGACAAAGCTAGTGGGCCAGGAAAAGATAAGGGGTACGCGAACCAGTCCTTCGTAGAAACGGCACCCTTTGTACATCAAGCCATGATCCCCCAAGGATTCTCCATGATCGCTAGTAAAAATAATCACGGTATTGTCCCGCTGGCCGGTATCATCCAAAGCCTTTAAGATTCTTCCAAACTGATCATCAATCTGGGCAATCATTGCATAATACCGGGCTTGGGCAAGCTTGGCCCCGTGTTCCTTAGGTGTACGAATTTCGTCCTGGAAATCACACTTTGCGAGTTCTGCCTGTGCGTCTAAGTCACTGTCTTTAAAATGAGGTCCAGGCATCTCGCTCGGATCGAATTCATCGGCATAGGACTTGGGCGGGATAAAAGGAGGATGCGGGTCGTAAATATTGACATTGAGCAACCAGGGTTGCTCTCTTTTTCCTTTTATAAATTCAATGGATCTTTCTGATGCCCAAGTTGTTTGATGCAGTTCAGTCGGTACCCGGTTTTCACTCTCCCGCAGTTCATTGAGGTTTCCGCCTCTTTCTTTTACCCAGTCTGCATAGTCATGACCTTCCTTCCAATCATCACGGGGGGCATGGCTAAATTTCCAGTACCGAAATCCGTCATCCATTCGAGGTTCGGTTCTTTTACCTGAGCTTTGGAGGTGGAACTTTCCGACCATTCCACAGTCGTACCCAGTATTTGCAATGAGTTTACTGATCAGAGGAGGCCAGTCCGGGAAACTTTCGTTACCGTTGCGTGTGTTGTGTACGCGGCTTGGGTAGAGCCCGCTCATGAAGCTTGCCCGACTTGGTGTACAGATTGGGCTTTGGCAATAAGTGTGGGTAAAAGCAGTGCCTTGGGTTATAAGGTTGTCGAGAACAGGAGTTCTGACATACGGATTACCTAAGGCTCCGATTGTATCGAAACGCTGTTGATCGGTACAGTACCAAAGGATATTCGGTTGTTTATTCATTTTAAGATTGAGGGTGGTCGGTATTAGATTCTTTTCGCTTTCTTTTCCAGATAATTAATAAGACAGCAGTGCTTAACAGACATAGAGAAATCGGACGAGTGAGAAGGGGGAGATAACTGCCTCCACTGGCCATGAGTCCGGCACAAAGGTTTTCCTCAGCGATGGGAGCCAAAACAAAACCAATCACAAAAGCGGCAAGTGGCAATTTAGCTTTTTCCATTTGCCACCCGATGATGCCAAAGATCAACATCACCGATACATCAAACCACATCCCGTTTAATGCGTAGGCACCCCAGATACAGCAACCAGTTACCAGGGGAAAGAGAATCTTTTTGGGAATGGAAGAGAGCTTGGCAATCCATTTGGCACAGCCTACCATAACTATGAACATCATGACATTGGCAACCAGGACAGTTCCTATGATTGCATGAACGGCCTCGGGGTTTTGTCGAAAGAGCAGGGGACCCGGTTGCAAGCCATGTACGATCAGGGCACCCAGGAGAACCGCTCCAATTACGCTTCCTGGTATGCCAAGTGAAATTAATGGAATTAAGGCACCTCCCACGGTTGCATTATTCGCAGCTTCCGATGCAATGATTCCCTCTTCGCTGCCCTTGCCAAATTTTTCAGGATACTTCGAGCCTCTTTTAGCTGTCATGTACGCTGCTAAGGACCCGATATTGGCACCTATGCCGGGCAGAATCCCAACGAAGGTGCCGATTAATGATGATCGTACGAGATTAAATGTATTTGAAAGCCAAACTGGAAGAGCAACCCAAGCGGAGTCATTTCCTGATACTTCTTCAATTTTTCCATCCTTGGATGTGAAATCCTGAAGGATTTTTCCGATGGCAAACATTCCAATAAGCACAGGGATTAATCGGAAACCTTCGTTCATGAATGTCAGGCCGAAAGTCCAGCGAAGCTCGCCTGATGCCGGGTGCATACCGGGCATGGCCACGAGAACCCCCAGGCTTCCTGCTAGCAGACCACGGGCTCGGGTTGAGTCGCCGATTCCTGCAAGCATGGCAAGAGCGAGAACAACCATAGAGAAAAGTTCGAAAGGACCAAGCAAGGTGGAGAGGTCAGCCATTGGTTCAGCAAGTTGCCAAAGAGCAAACCAAGATATTATTCCTCCCACTAGGGATGCCCCAACACCCAGGCCAAGTGCCCGTCCAGGTTGCCCCGAGGTTGCCATAGGAAAGCCGTCGAGTGTGGTCATAATAGCGGCAGGAGTACCAGGCATGCGTAATAGAGTGGCACTAATCAATCCCCCGCTTACCGCACCCACATACATGGCTACAAGTAATACGAGGCCGTTGACCGGTTCCATGGAAAAGGTTAAGGGGAGAGAGAGGGCGATAAGCATTGTCCCTGTCAATCCGGGAATAGCTCCCACCGTAATTCCCAAAGTTGTTCCTAGAAAAACCAACCAAAGGATAATGGGTGTGCTAAATAGATCGATCATGCAGACTTAGTCTCTCGGATGACAAAAAGGAAGCAGACCGCGGTCATACACAGTATGATCCATTCAAGAGGAGGCAGTGCAGTGGGTTTTTCAATCGTGATGCCTTGTAGTTTTTGGCTTCGATCTGAGATGGTTTTTTGCAGTTCCTGTCCAACCTGAATCACTGGATCCATGTGGAGGTTCTGAAAGCTTTCTTTTATTTCTTTTGTGACCATTGCTTTGTCGAGAAGGTTTTGAAGATAAGCAATTCGTTCTGGTGGAGTATTTTTGGGTGCCCACCAAAATTGCATAAGGTCGTGAGTGGCCCGAACATCCTGTTCCAGTGCAGTGCTGAGATTCGGGAAAGATGATTCCCTCTCTTCTCCAAGAGAAGCAAGGGCTTTGATTCCCGCATCCTTGAATTGTTGATATTCGGCTACGGAAAAACCTGTGAGGTCAATGTGGCCTCCTTTCAATTGGGCCAGTCTTTTGGCACCTCCTCCAGTCTGAGTAAAACGAAACTTTACTCCGGATTTACCATTTTGAAGAAAGAGGGCGGAATAATGATTGGGAGCACCAAGATTTGTGCCATAAACTAATTGGTAGGGACGATCTCTTGCCTCTTCCATCAGTTCGTCCAATGAATCGTAGGCTGAGTCTTCTTTCACTGCAACCAATACGCCACTTCTTCCCGTTGCCGCGATTGGTTCGAAATCCTCGGGGCCCCAATCGGCATTTCCATAATGCTTTGCAGTGTAGATCCCGTCGTGAAGGCATAGGATTGTATGTCCGTCCGGGGTCGCGTTTTTCGCACTTCGACTTCCGATGGTACCACCGGCTCCGGCAATATTTTTAATCACAATTGGCTGAGGGCATAGTTTATTTTTACGAATTGCATTTTGAAAAATGCGAACAAACACATCACTGCCTCCTCCTGCTGCGAATGGAACAATTACGGTAATAGGCATTTGAGGATAACCAGCAAATGTTTCAACTACCAGAACACAACCAACTAAAATTAAATTCAAATATCGATAGAGAAAAGTTCGCCGTATGGGAAATAAAAACATAGAATCAAAATAATCACACCCGAGGACATTGGAAAGGACTAAGCAACTTTTTAAAAGAAAGGTATTTTAATTAAAACGGTTACTATTGAGTAATGGTTTTAATAACTAGGGCGTTTGCTTACACGAATTAATTCTGTTTGATTGCAAATTTTGCAAACTTTTCTTTGGTTTTGCCGATATGTGTATAATCAGGGGTATCGGGATAACTGATGAGGAAATTATTTTCATCGATCAGGTTTAGGAAATAGTGGGTTGATCCTTCGGGAATAGTAAAACTGACTTTTTCACCCGGAGATTCCTGTCCTTTGATTCTGGACCATTCTTCATATAGTTTCCCTCCATTGAAAGTGTAAATCAGATCTGCACGAAATACTTCTGACCCTCTGGTACGAATAGTGAACTCAATGATGTTGTTTTTAATTCCATGTGAAATAACCTGTGGTGTTTGGTTCTTCTCCACTCCTATTCTGCGTGCATGTGGGTTGTAGTAAGGATAACTTGCATCCATCTCATTGAGAGCTTTTGACAGTTTTTGATTTAATTCTTTGGTTAAGTCAGGTCGTTTGGAACTTAGATCGTTTGCTTCTTCAATATCCACTCGTACCTGCTTTTCTTCTTCTTCGTGGTAGAGCTCATAAAGTTCAAGCTCGGGATTATTTTGGTGATATTTATGATCATAGTTTCGGATGAGTTTGAATCCTTTTACCCGAATGGAACTTTCAAAAGCGGCACTGTTAGGGAAATGCCAAACCATTGAATCTCTTACTTTGTCATTTTTACCTTTTATTAGATTTGAATCTGTTGGATTATTTAGGAGCAAGTCTTTTAAGTCAGCTCCATCCAAGTTTTTTTCATCCGGTTTAGGGGTTCCGGTCAAGGTCAGGAGAGTGGGATAAAAATCCAGACCGTTTACCATTACATCAGATTCAATTCCCTCTTTGATACCCGGGCCAGTTATAATTAATGGTACACGTGTACCTCCTTCCATTAGTGAAATCTTTCCCTTATCCAAGGGATAATTATCCGTGATAACCTCCCTCGGGTGTCCTTCCATACCTCCATTGTCGGAGGTGAAAATGATATATGTATTCTCCACGAGCTTATGTCCAGGCCACCGTGGATCTTCTGTGTTGTTCAAGTAGTAAAAAATTTTACCCATGTAATAATCAAGTTCTTCAACCATAGCGCAATAGAATGGATTGTTTTGTCCTTTTTTTGTCCAGCCTTGGTTGTCCGCTGGTCTTTCCACTCCAAGTTTCTTGCAGTATTTTTCAAGGAGCTTTTCAGAGCGAGTGTGAATGGGCGTGTGTACGAGCCAAGTGGCGTAGTACAAGAAGAAAGGTTTGTCGTGGTTCTCCTTCAAAAAAGTTAGGGCATCCTCGCTGGTTTGATGATAGGGATAGCCATTTTCGTCTAACTGGAATGGGTCTTTTGCTCGAGTGGAGGCAAACCCTTCAACTCGGCTGGGCAAACCTGATCTCGCTCCACGGTTGCTTCGTGTCCAGTCAAAACCTTGGTCTTCAGGTTGAGGAAAAGCTTTGTGGTCGATGGCCATGTGCCATTTTCCAGAATGCCCAGTGACATATCCATTTTGTTGTAAAACTCGGGCGATTGTCATTTCGTTTTCGGGCATTCTGCCACTGTACCAAGGGGCGATCATAGTCCAGCCAAATTTATGATTCGGGGTAGGGGGGGCTCCTCCCACCACATGGGTCTTTTGGGCCCGGGCTGGATGGTTTCCACTCATGATTGCACAGCGAGAAGGTGCACAGGTAGGAGCTGGTGAGTAGGCTTGCCAAAACTTTACTCCTCTTTCAGCAAGGCTGTCGATATTGGGAGTTTCCATGGGCGAGGGCTCATCAATGTCATAGCATTTTACATCCTGCCAACCCAGGTCGTCGGTAAGGATTAAGACCACATTGGGTTTAGATGGGCGATCCTTGGCAATGATCGCAATGGGTAAAAAGATAATCAATAAAGCGGTGGACAAAATTTTCATGGAGGAAGAAATGGTTGAGTTAGACTTTTAGTGTAGGGAGGAGACTCGAAAGTTAGGAAAGTAAGAAAAAACAGATGACCGAAATTACAAAAGCTCCGAGAATATTCAATACTAGACCTTCACGAGCCATTTTACCCACGGTAATTTCGCCGGTGCCAAAAACCACTGCATTCGGAATGGTGGCTACCGGTAGCATAAAGGCACAACTTGCACTCATCGCCGCAGGTATCATCAAAAGAATTGGATCTAAATTCGAAGCAGTTGCGGCGGCACCGAGTATGGGCATGAGAACATTAGTCGTCGCTGTATTGCTAGTCATTTCTGTGAGGAAGGTAACTAAAAGACAGATTCCAATCAGTAATCCAAATAGAGGAAGGTTCTCAATACCTGAAAATACGCCGGCAATGGATGCACTCAGACCGGACTGCTTGAAGGCCTCACCAAGGCAGAGTCCGGCACCAACCAATACCAGCATTCCCCAGGGGATTTGGTTGGCAGTCTTCCAGTCAAGGAGGCGATCTCCTTTACCATCACCACTGGGTAGGCAGAAAAGAGCAATTACTGCAATAAAAGCAACACTGGCATCATTCGCACTTGGTAGATCCAACCAGGTTTTCCATCCACCAAAAGGTTCGGATCGGGTGATCCATGCAAGCGCGGTCAGGGCAAAAATAAGGAGTGTTCGGACTTCAGCAGTTCGCCAATTTCCGGGATGAGGGAGTGAGATTTTCCGACTACTTGTAATTCCGCGGGATAACCAAAGCCATATAACAAGGACCATGACGATCGTGACTGGTATCCCAAATTTCATCCATTCACTGAAAGATAACTCCGGGTATCCAAGGTCTGCATAAGCTCCAATCATTACCAAATTGGGAGGGGTTCCAATGGGAGTTCCAATGCCTCCGACATTAGCCGCAAAGGCGATGCCCAGAAGTAAAGGAATGGTCAATTGGTGATTTCGACTTCCCTGTATAACGGCAAGAGCCATGGGTAACATCATCAATGTAGTGGCCGTGTTTGAAATCCACATGCTTAGAAAAGCTGTTGCGATCATAAACCCGAGAATAAGAAATTTTTCGCCGCTCGGACAGGCATTGACCATCATCAGGGCAATTCTTTTATGAGCACCACTTTTTTCCATCGCTTTGGAAAGAAGAAAACCACCAAAAAGAAGAAGGACAAGTGGGTGTCCGTATTTTTCTCCCACAACTTTTTGACTTAAAACTCCAAAGAGAGGCAGTAGAGAAAGAGGAAGGAGAGAAGCGACTGGAATGGGGACCGCTTCGAATATCCACCAGAGTGCTGTCCAAATCGCGATCCCAAGTGTGATGACCGCTTTAGTTTCCATCTCACCAAAGTGATGAAAAAACCAACTTATCAGAATTGCAAGTGCCGGGGAGACCAAAAGCATTGGATTACTTACTTTCGAATCCTGTGAGTCTGATAAACTTTTCTCCTTATTGGACATTTCAATCCTATTAGAACAAATCACCATTTAGATTCCGATTTTATTTTACGCATAAATCGAAGTGGGAAAGGATGGGGTGATGAAGTTTCTCATTTTACTTTCTCTTTTAACAAGTCTAATTTTTTCTTTGGGTGCTCAATCTCGACCCAATGTCATTGTGGTATTGGTTGATGATATGGGTTACTCCGACCTTGGGTCATTCGGCGGAGAAGTTAGGACTCCTCATTTGGATCGTTTAGCAAAAAACGGTTTGCGATTTACTCAAAATTACAATTCTGCCCGATGCTGTCCGTCTCGTGCATCTCTGCTCACGGGCCTTTATTCTCACCAAGCAGGAATTGCTAATTTTACGGGTCGAGACTCCACAGATCGTTTGGGTCCCGCTTATCTCGGAAAACTGAATAAGCAATGCGTGACCTTGGCTGAGGTTCTACAAGGAGTGGGGTACTCGACCTACGGTGTAGGTAAGTGGCATGTTGGGCATGAGGAACTGCCCACAGACCGGGGGTTTGATGAGTACTATGGATATGTTCGCGGGCATAGCACCAGTCAGTGGAAAGCAGGTAATTACAAAAGATTACCGGAAGGTCGGAAAGAGGAACTTAAGTATAAGGAAGATGGGTACTATGCAACCGATGCCTTCAATGATTATGCAATCGAGTTTCTCAAACAAGCTAAGAAAAAAGGCGACCCCTTCTTTCTTTATCTCGCTCATTCCTCACCCCATTTTCCTTTGGAGGCACCAGCTGAGACGAGGGACTCTTACCTAAAGACCTATCGCAAGGGTTGGGACAAACTTCGAAAAGAACGTTTTGAAAAACAAAAACGAATGGGCCTGGTAACTGATTCGTGGAAATTTACTGATCTTTCGGATGTACCTGTTGACCGCGATGACATTGCTAATCAGTATGCTGGGAAACCAAACCCTAACTGGAAGGATGTTCCTCAAAACCGTCAGGAAGACCTAGTTTACCGAATGGCTACTTTTGCCGCAATGATCGACCATGTGGATCAGGGGATTGGAAATATCCTCTCGTTATTAGAAAAGGGTGGAGATCTTGAGAATACCCTTATTCTTTTTACCAGCGATAATGGAGCCTGTTACGAGTGGGGGCCCTTTGGTTTCGATCAAAGTAGTCGGAAGGGTTTCACTAAGCTGCATGAAGGCAAAGATCTTCAGAATGTTGGTGGGCCGGGAACTTTTCATTCAGTGGGGAGTGCATGGTCCTGCTTGAGTAATACTCCATTGCGTATGTATAAGCATTTTAACCATGAGGGTGGAAATTGTAGCCCACTTATCGCTTACTGGCCTCAGGGTATTAATAAGGCAAATCGATGGGTACGATCTCCTGTTCATTTAATCGACATCATGCCCACTTTACTTGATGTGTCGGGGGCCAAATATCCAAAGGAATTCAATAATGAGAAGCTCACTCCTATTGAAGGCATGAGTTTATCTCCTCACTTTAAGGGAATTTTAAAATCTAAAGAACGGGTACTCTGTTTCGACCATTTTGATTCCAGTGCCATTCGTAAAGGGGGTTGGAAATTAGTCCGCGGAAATAATCGATATAAAAATCGGACTTGGGAATTATATAATTTGGATGAAGATCGCTGCGAGACAAACAATCTGATAGCGGCTAACCCAGGCAAGGCCAAAGAATTGGAAGCTGAATGGTTGGCCTGGGCCAAGAGGGTAAAGGTGAATCCCTACTACTTACATAAACAAGTCAATCCGGTTCAAGTGATAAGCAAACTTAACCGGGACGCTCAGGGGTTTTATTTGCTTAAACATGGAGATCAGGTGCCCCGGGAGCACGCACCGATTTTTTCACAAAAGTCCATAGAGGTTAAACTTTTAGTCACTAGGGGAAAAGAAAGGAATGGTGTATTAATTTCTCATGGCGGAAGTCGTTCTGGGTATTCCCTTTACTTAGAGGACGGAATACCTGTTTTTTCCTGTCGTTTGGATGGGGTGTTATATACTTATCGGGCTACCCAAATACTTCCTGGAAATCGGATCTCTTTATCATTGATAGTCAATCCTGCAGGACAGGTTTCTCTCAATTTTGAGGAGGAGATTCTAATAGAAGGAAAGTTGCCAAGTTTATTAAAAAACCATCCTCAGGATCCACTCGAAATTGGAAATGATTCGCTTTCAACCGTAGGAGATTATCATATAAACCCTCGCTTTAAGGGATTTATTCATCAAGCTAAACTAAAACTTAAGTAATTCCTTTCCTTTAAATAATGAAATTTAGATTATCTTTACTACTCGCTTTCGCACTTCCATTTTTTTCGTTTGCTAAGAATGAAGCGAGTACCCCGAATTTTGGAAAACAGGTAAGTCAAAGTGGAATTAAGCACTCATTTCTAATCTGTGGAAATAGAACAGTTCTGTTGAATGAGAATTCAGAAATTATTTGGCAAACCGAGGGTTATGGTCGCGATGGTTTCGTTCTTCCCAATGGGCACATTTTAGTTTCAGTCGGAAATGTTGCCAAAGAAATTACCCGAGAAGGAGAAATTGTATGGAGCTATAAACTGAGTAAGGGAAATAAGGAACTTGGTTCATGTGTTCGGCTTCAAAACGGAAATACATTGGTTGTAGAACGCGGGGTTAGACCACAATTGCTTGAGGTAAGCAAGACGGGTTCAATCGCAATAACGGTTCCGCTCAAGCCAGAAACCACAAATGCTCATATGCAAACAAGGATGGCGCGAAAGTTGGCCAATGGTAATTACATTGTTCCCCACCTCCTAGCCTTCGCGGTTAAGGAATATAAGCCAGATGGAACGGTAGTGCGAACGATAAAAACGGACCTTGCTGAACTAGGTGGTCGCAAGGAAAGAAATTGGCCTTTTACCGCAATTGAAGTGAAGGGGAGGAACCTGATGGTAAATCTAACCAATGGTAACAAAACAGTTGAGTTTGATCATGATGGAAAAGTTGTATGGCGGGTGGACAATTCCCACGTCAATGGAAGATTAGCCGATCCATGTGGCGGGCAAAGATTAAGGAATGGAAATACCGTTATCTGCAGCTATGGTCAGAAAAAAGGCGATATGCCCAAAATCTTCGAAGTTACCAAAGATAAGGAAGTTGTATGGGAATACTTTAATCCGGGAATCCGTGCTCATGAGGTGCATGTGATCAGTACAAATGGGAAACCGGAAGGCTTAATCAAATAATTATATTTTTTCTTTAGTATATAATAATATTCATATGTAAACGTAGTCATGATAAATAAATCTTTTCTCCTATTTCTCCCCATCATGTTTACTGGAATCTGTTTCTCTAAGGATTTAAAACCGTGTGAAGATCGTAGGAAAGTTGAATTCTTTGAAAAGCTGTATGACACGAAGATAAAGGGAGTAAAACCTATCGATGAATATCAGGATCCCGATACTTTTTATTCTGAAATCGCGAAGCAGGTGGGCATCCCAAAAATCGTTTATGAAGTGGTTGAAGAAAAGTTCGGTTGGAAAAATGATGAAGAAAATTTTCTCCTGTTGATGATTAAGGGTGGTGGGAAGAATAATGCTTGGGGAGTGATGGTAACTAAAGTTCCAACTGCCATCAAAAACTTACAAGGTAAAATCAAGAATGCGAAGACCGCTGAAGAGAAACAGAAATTTATTTCTGAGAGAGTCGACCTGCTTAGGGAAATGGAAATGAGGATGGTGGTGGTTGGATATGACGGTAAAATATCTTTTCCTCAGAAAAAGAATTAAATAAATGCTCAGGCTTCGTAATTTTGCCCTGATATTTCTTACCTGCGTAAGTGGTTGCTCCGTTTTTGAATCTGTGGAAACCAGGGAATTTGCAGTGACTTGGAAAGTGGACCGCGATCAAAAAAATAATGCTCAAAGTCTTGTGGAATTTGAATTT
>Ga0233432_10003258_pt1 | contig 14761 bp, 11 predicted proteins | sample SI_122_August201_6_FD_179870 | JGI IMG/M metagenome (GOLD analysis project Ga0233432, IMG submission 179870) | Seawater microbial communities from Saanich Inlet, British Columbia, Canada - SI_122_August2016_10_MG | ecosystem: Environmental > Aquatic > Marine > Inlet | place: Canada: British...
CGTGTACTATAGTGACTACTTCTGACCCGCAATGGGAGTGGCCTCAAGACATGAAGAATATGGAGTAACCGTTAGACTTACCTACGTCCTCTGGCTTATCTTTAGGGTCATGGGGCGTAGGTATTCCTTCAGCTTGCATCTTCTTGATGCGTTCCTTTGACTTCTGGCACATGCTGTGGTAGTCAATGGACGTGTAGCTCACTGTGTGGTCTTTATCCTTCTTCATTGCTGTACTCCTTGTTGCTTAAGTTGTTCTTGTTCCTCTGGGGTTGGTACGTCCTTAGCGGATTCCATTGATTTCAGGGTGGCTAGGTTTAAGGAACCTTGTAGCGTTTTAGTAAAATAAGTACCTACGTCCTTAATGTAATCACCCCCGCCCTCCATTGTTGCCTTTATCCACGATTTAATTGATCCTTGCGGTGGGTTGGCGAGCTTTTCTACTACGTCAGGGTCTAGCAAAACTTCAGCCGACTTTGTGTAGAACTTGTTCTTACCAGATGTTGTTACAGACTTCATAGTTAGGTTAATGAATTTCCTTTCTGTGGATAATATCTGGTTCCTAAATGTACCAGCGGCCTCTCCGATACTTACGCCCGTCATGTCTTGTAATGTATCAATTACTCCTGTTTCACCTAAGGAGTCCTTGAGTAGATTACTCATTTGCCCCATTAAGTCCCTTAGCTCTGCAAGTTTATTTACGTTTCTAACATATCTGCTATCAAACAAGTCAGATACTGCCTCTCCGTGTGTGTTTATAAAATCCCTCATTGAGCCTTTGCTTTGCATAGCTTGACCTAAGAACTCTTGCCTAAGTCCGCTAAGAACCAAGTCTCTTTGGGCAGAGTCTAGCTGTTTTATGTCTTCTAAGTATGCTCGTCGATTCTTAGGTTTGTTCAGCATTTCTTTGACAACAGTGCTTAGGTTTTTGTCTACGATAGCCCTAAAGAAACTGTTAGTTAGCGCCCTAGACTTTTCTTTGTACGCCTCGTTGTGACGGGCCTGAGTATTTTTAATACTACGCAGTCTGCTAGTTGATGCGTTAAACTCTTCAGTTAACCCAGCAAACTCTATTAACCTCTGGTTTCTTCTCAGGAACGTGTCAAGTTTATTTGGGTTCATTACTCCGCTGGCGTCCACTACTCCCGCCTGCTCAGCCTTGAGCCTCACTGCGTGTCTGACAACAGCCATCCCCTGTTTTCCTACAAAGTTAACGTAATCTCTAGCCTGCTCGTAATTCATAAGACTCTGAGCCGCACCCGACAGAAACTTCCTTGACTTTATCTCACGCATACCTTCTGCCTTGAGTGGCAACCCTATCTCGTCGTAGTAGAAGGCGTCAGCGTCTCTGAGCGACTGTACAAACCTAGGAGAATCTGCTGCCTGCTGAATTAGTACTTTATCTACGGCACCCTTAAGAGTGAACAATCGGCTGAGCAACTGCTTCTGATCTGAGCTTTTGTCATATACTCTGAATAGCGTGGAGACTTCACGATTAAGTGACTTCTTAAGTGATACTAAGTCTTGGCCTGTTATCTTAGGCATTTGTACTTGAGACTCTTCTTCTCCTGCCCTCTTTTTAGGCTTTAGAACTACCTCTAGTTTTTTAGCAGTAGAACTTTCAGGACCAAAGATGTCTGATGTTTTTACGCCTTTGAACAGAGACGCTAAAGTAGCTGCTGTTTCATCAGGCAAGACGACCTTTTTACCTTCTGTTTTAGCTAGATCATACAGCTTACTTGCTGCCCGCCTAACCTCTGTTTCTTTCCGTGCCAGAAGCTTAGAAGACACCCTGCCAACATCTATAGAATCTTTAGATCCCAATGTTTTAGTAGTTATGCCAGCTAAGACATTATCAATGTTTTCCATCTTGCGATCTAGACTAGACCGGAGTAGCGCCTCTGTTTTCTTAAGGTGATTCTCAGATACGTTAGCTATAACTACCCTGTCAATTTCCTCTGCGCCTCCCAAGATCTTTTCAAAACTATCTGCAACACGTGCGGCGTCCCTTCCGAGAGTTTCTGTCAACTCCTTTTGAAATCCTTTGTTGTTTTGTGTTGTCTTTCGCACCCAATCCCGTACAATGGGGTTCTCCACCATCGTAGCTACTAATCCCCCTATCTCTAGGTCAGGAACATCTTCTTTTATAGAGGCTAAGTTTTCTACGGCTCTTGCCACTTCCTGAGGTGAACTAGTATCCTTGATTCTATTGATTTCAGCACGTACCTTGCTGTTAGCCATAGAGTCGGAGGCGGCTCCTAATGTTCCAGTATCTCCTCCTGCTACTTTCGTTTTAACGTCACCAGCGACCTTAACCCCTGTAGAAATAGCAGCCGACGTAGTAACCCCTGTAGCAGTAGCAAAAGCACCACCACCAACCGCACCAGCCAACTCTTGTACTAAAGGGCTTGCCCCTAGCTCTCCAGCAAGTTGAGAAGCGCCCATACCACCAATAGTCCCTCCTGCCGTTGATGTAACCGCTGGTACTAGGCCTTTCATAAGCGCCATAGCGCCTGACTTAATGGGGACGCCCACGGTTGTTAGTGGGTCAGCTAGTCCCGCTACTATCTCGTTTCCCAGACCTAACTCAGCGTCCATGGGAACGCCTGCCATTTCTCTTGCAGCCCTCTCTTGAGTAACTCCTGCGTTCTCTACCTTAAAAAGATCTTCGTTACTAATTAAAAACGTGTCGGGTATTAACTGAACGGCGGCACGGCTTAGGCCTAGTTTTACCATATCTCCTATTGTAATATCGTCATCCTTGTTGTCAGTACCCGTTGGCGATTCTGTGCGCTTAGCCTGAGGAGCGTTTAGTTCAGCAAACGCTATGATCTTGTCCTCGTCCCAGTCATCAGGATGCTCTACTGTAACAACCTGACCGTCAGAAAGCTCTACTCTTTTAGTGTCCATTAGACTTTCCTTAATTAAGAACTAGGTATGATTCTAGCTTGGCCTCTACCGTTTAAAATAAAATTCTTGGCTTTTATTGCGGCTTCGGATTCCCTCTGGTCCCCATGAAGGATCAGAGAGTTGATAGTGTTGAGTTGCTGTCTTTCTGCTAGAGCACCCACAACCTGCATAATTTGTCCGTACTCTTTTACTGTGTCTTCAGAAAGCCTACCTGATGTGACCCCAAGAACAAAGTCGTTAAACTTGTTAAGGAGGTCTTTGTTGCCTCTGAACTGGTCCAACTCTGCTACGGCCCTAACGTCACTGTCTGTAGTTCCGCTTACAATCCTCTCAATTAAAGGCTTAAGTCCCGATATATTTTCTGTTGTTAATGTCTCAAGACCCTTAAACTTATCTACACTAATTAAGTCTGTTTGGGTTTGGGCAAATCCGGGGTCTATTTTGTTCAGTAGATCAAAAGCATCCCCGACACCCTGAGGAGTTTTCTCCTCAATCATCGCCGTCAACGTGTTAGCCAGAGATGCATTATGTACTTGGTCAACCACTAGATTACGCGCTAGCTTTAACCCATCTACCGTGGTTAAATCAATATCTTCTTCAGGGACTCCCTCAGCAATCAACATCTCTGTTAGGCTTCTTTTATCATCGGGGGCTTTCCCTTGATCTTTATCTCTTCCAATTAGCTCTCGGCTTTCTTCGGCTCCTGTTACTGTGTTGTAGCCTATTCTGTACTGGTTGACAATAACTTCTCCAGTTTCGGAATCTGTTTCAACAACGCTCTCCGTAGTTAAACTCAGGTTCTTTTCCTCTGGCTTCTTGCCCACCTGAGCGTTTAGGTACTCCACTGGGTCCAGAGCCCTAGCGTTCAAGGCAGTCAAAGCCCCTTGGTCACCCTTCTGCCGAGCCACCTGTACTGCTCTCTTTCTCTGGGCCTCCTTCTGGATACTCTGTCCCCCACTCTCCAGAGAAGACACTTGAGCAGTTCTCTTCGCTGTAGCCTGAGTAGCAGCAGTAGTAAACGCAGTAGCAGCATCTGTGTTACCTTGTGCACGATACTCATTGGCAAGCTGCTGTAGCTTCGCAGGGTTATTTGCGTGTTGCTTTAGCAACTCCTGTATTTCTGCTTGGCTTCTCTCTGTAGCCCGTTGTTCCATCATACGACCCGGAGCACCGCCAAGACCGCGAGCAGCACTGGTTAACTCTTTCTGGTACGTCGGATTCAGAAGACCCGCCAGCATCTGTTGTGAAAATCTAGCCATTAGTCAACTCCTAATCAAAAAAATCCAAGATGTTAAAACCTTCTGAACCGCCAAAGAGTCCACCTAAAACGCCAGTACCTAAGCTACCCAACAGATTAGCCTGAGCTTGCTCTGCTACCAGCCTAGCCTCAAGACCACTCATCATTGTCTCACCGTACTGACCAGCGCCAAACAACTGTCCCTGCTGTTGCATCTGCTGATAAGGCATCATAGCCTGCTGTAGTTGCATCATCTGAGTCTGTGGTAGGTACGCAGCGCCCATAGAACCAACACCTAAGTTTTGATGTGCCGCTAGTTGTTGCAAGTCTGTCTGAGACAACTGACTACCCATGCCTGTAAACATCTGTGCTTGATTTGCCAACTGTGATTGTTCTGCTTGTGCTTGACCCATAGCCTGTAGCATGGCTGAGTTTCTAGCTTCTGCTTGTGCTTTACCAAACGCTAGTTGTTCAGGAGTTCCACCAAACTGTGCAGTCTGTACACCTAAGCGTCCCTGTGCAGCCAGACGCTCTTCCATTGCTTGTGCCTGTCGTTGCTCCTCAGGAGACTGTGCAGCCCTGATACGTCCGTAGATGTCTTGCTCGCGTTGCGCCATGTTAGTGTCACGCAAGTCCTGCATCATGCCGCTACCTAAGCCAAACGCTTGTCCTGCAGCCGTTCGTCCTTCTTGTTGACCATAAGGAGTACCAGCAAGTTGCTGTTGAGCACGAGTAAGCATAGACTGTTGGAACGCTTTCTCTGGGTCAGAAAGACTCATGCTTGTGCCTACGCCAGTAAAGTTACCTTCCTTATCAAACTGAGGAGTTGCACCAAAGCTACTACCCATTGTATTCGCCACAGTAAACGGCTTAAACTGAGACATTCCTATGGATTGTTGTGCTAATTCGTAAGCACCGGGAACGTACATTTGTTTATTTGTACGAGGATCAGTAAAGTAAGTTCCTGCTAACGATTGTTCACCAATGTCTCCAAGACGACTCATAGCCTCTGCTGTAAGCAAACCGCCACCTACCGTACCGCCTATGCCTAATAAGGCTTTTAACCAAGCTTCCATCAGTAAGTTTCTCCGTTAATCGTCCCTGTAGACAGAGTTCCTGTAAACGTCAAGTTAGGTATAGTAACAGTACCTGTAAACGTAGGTGAAGCGGTGTTCGCCTTAGTTGCAATGGCTACCGCAATATCGTCAAACTCTGTGTTAAATTCAGTGCCTTGAATAATCTTGCCAGCATCTCCAGAAGGCAGACTATCCTTAGCAGCAAAGTTAGTTGTCTTTGTATAGTTGCTCATAGTGTTTTACCCATTAGTGCTAATACGTTAATTTCTTGGAGAGATAAAGCAAAACCGTTTATTTCTGACTCAAGGCCAATAGTAATAATAGTGCCAGCGCCTGTAGTGTTAACAGGAGGTCTGGTTGTTGTTGCTCCTCCGGTGAACTCAGCAACTGTGTACTCTGAAGCTGCTTCGTTAAAGTAAAAGGGAGTCTGGTTACCTACCGTAAACTCTTCTGTACTGTACGATGTACCAAAGTCATACGCCCACTTCATAAACACAGTAGCGCTGTTAGCACCTACCAATGTTGGACGTATTTTCTTCAAGAACTTAAGTTTAGATGGATCACCAAACGTCAGTCCGGGGCTGTAGTACCTAAAGCGGTAACTGGAAGGCTTAATCGTACCTGAGTCGTTGTACTCATCAGTGTACCCAGCGTACTCACCTACGCCGTCCACAGTACCTACAAGGAGCGTACCGTCGTTCTTTCTCTCGTAAGACTTAAACGGTGCAGAGGTCCACCGTGTGACTCTGTAAGCGTTGTTCTCTAGCCTACCCTTGAGATCAAAGCAGTACGTAGTTGACCTGTCTGGAAACGTAATGAGGTAAAAGGAGTTCTCAGGGCTGTACACAGATGCCGTTGGTGCAGCCCGTGTTTCAATCAAACTAATAATCTCAGACTTTATGTTTAAACTTAAGTCGGACAGCGGTAGTGACTTTTCTTGTATAGTCCTACCAAAACTCCTCAAGCCGTTATTAGACATAAACAACACATCAGTACCTATGTGCTGCACAGAGTTTCTACAGATGCACCCAACGCCAGCAACGGTATCAGCCAAACCCATAGTTGCTGGACTCACGGCGTTACCGTACACGATGATACTGTGCTTACCTAAGATCAGCAGAGCGTTGTTGTGGGCAACCAGCGCCCGTACTTCATCGTACCCATCAGGCCAAGCCTTAGATACATCTATAGAACCACTGGAGCCACCAGTGAAGTCTGTGCCTATCAGCAGGTCAGACCAGTATATAGTCTGTGTGTCTGCTGCGTTATCTACGATCCACAGCCTACCGTAAGCTGCTAGAGCCTCGTGACAGTAGAAGTTAGTGTTAGTAGAACTGCCTGTTGCTGTGCCAAACGTCCTGAGTCCTGTCGCGTTGTCGTACACCAGAGGCTCTTGTCCACGCTGGAAGAAGTAAGCCTTATCGTTAAAGTTTACAATCTTCCAGTTGTCTGCGCTGATCGTGTAAGAACCCGGAGTAATATCTGTCAGCGTGTCATCAGGATTAGTCGTCTGTGTAGTCTTAAATATCTTGTTGTTACCGGTGACAAAGACTTCCTCGTTACCGGCGTCATCGTAAAAATGATGCACCTTAACAGCGTAATCAGAACCTAGAGGTGTGTTAACAGAAGTCAACAAGTCTACACCCTTACGTGCAGCAATACGCCCACGCTTGTCAATCACAGCGTTGTCAGCAACGTCAGCAAAAGACGGATCCTGTGCAATCGGAGAGTCTTCTGTGTTGACTCCTTTAAACGCAGGAGCAACTAAGTTAATACTTTGTAGCGGCTGTGCCATACGTCAGGCTCCTACGGAGTGTACCAGATGGTTTCTTCAGGGTGCTTCTGTGCGTCCAGAGCAATCGCATCAGACAAAAACTTATCAGCAATACCAAAGTACTCAGGTGCTGATGTACCGCCTGTCTCGCCACGCTCACGAGCTAACAGAGCTATCGCTAGGTGTATCACGGGTTGACTAGGTATAATTAGTTCATCTGTGTCAAGGATTAACTCAGGGTTTCTAAGCGTACAGTTGAATCTTAGGTCATACACACCGTCAGGCTTAGGATAAATGTCTACCTGAGTGTCACCACTAGAATTTACTCCGTTGTACGTGTAGTACTTAGGTGAGCCGCTAGGTGGTGATTGATTCAAGTACTTATCGTTAAACCAGTGCTGCGTCTGGTACTGCATAAAGATGTTTGATGTGTCGTTAATTACGTCTAGTACCTTGATCTTGTTTTGTGACCCAGTAAGTACGTAGTTAAAAATATCAGCAGACGTAGTTACCGTAAGGGTAGTCCTTAGTGCTGACCAATCCCAAGCATCCTCTATCATCTTCTTAGCGTCGTTTACAAAATCACCCGTTAGTTTACTGTAGGTTGTATCTTGTACACTAGACACCTCGTTTTCACGTAAGCGCCTGAGGACGTTATTTACTAAGTTTAAATATGTCATCTTATGCCATGCCCTCAAACAAACTTCGTTTAATTATGTTGTCTAGTTCAGCCATGTAGTCCTTCTGTGGTGGTGCTGGAGGCTCTGGTACAGCCTGTGGTGTGTAACTTATGCCAGCTAAGAACGGATTAAACATTCCACCGCCGCCGCCACCGCCGCCACCGCCGGTTTCTGGAGGAGGAGGAGTAACGCCAACACAGGTGCCTTCTGCGTCCATCGACGAACCTTCAGGACACACGGTACAATCAGGGTAGTCAGTGGCTCCGTTTTCACAGGTTACTTCTTCACACTCGTCCCTTGTTTCAGCAAACGAACCGTCAGGACATTCTACCCAGCCACATTCTAAAGGATGAGCAGCGGCGTACTCTGGATCACTACAGGGTGTAGGTTGGTCACAGTCTCCCAACGTAGGAGCCATAGTCCCGTCGTCACACTCTACCCAACCACAGACTAAAGCATTAGCAGGATCAGTGCAATCTATTTCTTCTTCACAGCCCTCTAACGTAGGAGCCATAGTCCCATCAGGACACTCTACCCAACCACATATCAAAGCATTAGCAGGATCAGTGCAATCTACTTCTCCACAAAGCTCGTTATCTTTTGCGTACTCTTCGTCTTGTTGACACAGTGTTTCTATAGAAGTACAAACGTCGTACCCTTCTGGTTTGTCATAGAGTTCGTTACACGGACCGCATTCACCCTCTTGTTCGTAATTTGTGGCATTAGGGTCTTCACAGGTTTTTGGTGGTAATTTTGTGGGCTGACAAGTGCCAATTGTCGGGCTACCTTCGACGTTATCCATCTCGTAGCCTTGCTTACACCGGCATCCTCCCTGACCATCTGATTCAGAGTTAATATCGTTTTCTTCACAGGTTGGTGCAGGAGACGCTATACAGTCATCCAAAGAGTCGGCATAAGGTGTTGTGCTTCCTTCTGGACACTTAACTTTATTACAGTCTTCATAGTTGGTTTCTGTAATCTCTGAGCAGTCCACTTGTTCTATGTCTTTACACGGTGCATCGTCTGGTCCGTACCCTTTTGCCTCATCAGCACACAGCTGCGCTATAGAAGTACACTCATCGTACCCTTCTGGTTTGTCATAGCCTTCGTCACAGCCTTCTGGTTCTTTTATTCCTTCACAGGCGTATCCGCTTTCTGAATACTGTGACTTTCTAACAAAGCCGTTAGATGTCGGCTCACAGTTACTAAGAACAGTTGAACACGGTAGTCCTGTAGTTGGTTTACAGATGCCGTTTTCATCGTACTTCCCAGAAACTGTAGACGTAGGCGCGTCGCGACAACTTGGAGCGTAAAAAGCAGGAATCTCCATTGTACATTCCTCGCCCGGAGTTCCTGTGTTTGTGTTTGGGTCGTCTATAGGAGTAAAACCAAGACTAGGATTACAAGGATCATAAGAATACGACTGACCTTCACTATCAACTACTATACCGTCTTTGTCGTCGTCATAGTAATCCCACTGCTTTGTGTCAAGCTCGTCTCCTTCTTCACACGGCTCGTCAGTGCCGCCGTCGTCACCTTCCCTTACACATTTTTTCTTATCTTTATCAAATTCAAAACCACTCTTACAAGGACCACAGCCGCCGTCGTCACCTTCAGGCGGGTCTGCGTTTTCATCGTTACACACTAACTCAGGAGCCGGTGTAAAGTACATAGAACTGGGGATGTCATCTGCACAAGGGTCATAGGTAATTGAATCACCACCGTAGAAAAAAGCACCATCTTGGTCAGTATCTTCAGGTAAATACTCAGGTTCATTACCGTTTGTGCACTGACCACCGCTGACATCAATACAGAAACCTTCTGTGCTGTACTGTCCTTGGTTTGTAGTTGTAGAGTCTCCGGGATATTTACTAGGCTCCGCAAAACACGAGTGACCCGGTGTTACACAAGCTGCACCAGCGATGCCACCTCTGCGTACTTGATTTGGATCGGGACACTCATCGTCACCGTCGTCACCGTCTTTTTCTCCGCAAGTTCCACCAGTTTCTACATCAAACTCGTATCCTTCAGGACAATCACACTCTCCACTAGCAGGATTATAAGTACCAACATCTGAACATTGAGGGTCTTGTATTACATCACAGTCGTCAACGATTCCTTGAATTATGCCGCCTGTTGTTTCTTGACCGCTTGAGTTTTCACCGCCAGTACAGTTTACGTATCCAGCCGTTTCACAAGCATCTTTATTATCGTTAAAGTAGTCTTCTTCTACACACTTAGTTTCGTCAAACGGGTCTGGGTCGTCACAAGACTCCCCTACCTTTACGTACTTGCCCTCACCACAGTCTTGGTAGCCGCATTTTTCAAAGTTGTCTGCATTAATCTCACTTACATCTTCGGGGCAGTCTTCGTCAATAGGTGCAATAGGAAGTAGGTTTGTAATCTCTTCTTCTAGTTCTCCCCAGACCCAAGTAGCAGCATAAACACCAAAGATTCCTTTGAGCCAATCAATAATGTCACTAGCTTTAGTATCAGTTGCATCACCAAAAATTTCTTTAACTTTTTTAAGGACAGCGTCTTTCCAACCCTCTAGTGTTCCCGCAGGGTCTTCTATAAAATCACCGATGTCTTTTCCGATGCCCTTGAGAAAGTCCTCAAAGTCGCGGTAGGTGCCTACATCAATTTCACCCATGCCCGGAAGTTGTGGTAAACCGGGTATACCTACTAAAACATTAAAGTTTACACAGTCTTTCCAGCAGTACGTGCCTTTATCTGGGTTTGCCGTGTCACAGCCTTCTAAGTCTTGACACTTTGCAGGAATACCTGCTTCTGCAACTTTGTCGCCAATTTTCTTAATACATTCTATAGGGTTTCCAACGCAGTCTGTAATTACGTCTTTAAAGTCGTCGTAGATGCCCTTAGCAGTGTTAGCAATGTCCTCGCCTACTTCATCTACGTAGTCTTGGAAAGACTTATCTGCGCACTCTGGGTCATTTGGGTTAGCGTTACAGTCTACAACGCCGCCAACGTCAGGACACTCAGTACCTTCCTGTACAAATATGTTACCACCACAGGGAGTATAGTTAGGTAAGTTAGGGTCATCTAAGTCTTTAGGGATTAACTGACCGTCACTGGTTATCTCGTAGCCACACTCTTCAGCGTTTTCTTGATTAACAGTTGTACAGTCTGCGTTTTCAATACAGTTTCCCGCAGCGTCTATTGTTCCATAGCCATCGGGATTGTTTGGCGGGTCACAGGAATTACCCGCAACAAACGTACAATTTCCATCTTTATCCAGTATACCCTCAGACCCGTGCGGCCCATCAGCACAACTCGCTCCGGGTAATTGAGTTGGGTCTTCCCTGCAGGTTCCGTCAGGATTAGTTATTCCAGCAGTGCCTTCGCTAGTTGTACACCCTGTTCCCGCAGTAGGTCTTGTGTCCCACCACCCAGCGTCTTCGTACCCAAATTCTCCTAGTATATAACCAAGGTTAATGCTTCCACGAGTCTGACAGTCGTCATCGTATTCATTGACTTCTTTTAATTCGTGGCAATATTTTAAGCCGTAAAAGACCTTGCCTTTATTTTCTGGCTTCTCTAGCCATTCAGAATACTCTTTTGTTTTAGCTAGACTGTTTTCTGCCGACGCAATTTCAGAATCAGAGTAGCCCTCTGCCCTAAGTATTCTTTCTACGTCTTCCCAAGTTTGTGGGGCCTTCCCACCGTAAATAGTGTCTCTGAGGTAGTCGGAGTAGACTGTTGACTCAGTTTCGCCATCGTCGTCGTACCCATAAATAGTATGTGGATTACCGTCAGAATCTACAGCGTAAAGCTCGTTTACTCCGTCACCGTTTAAGTCGCTTGCCTGCCAATCAACGGCACCTTCTGGCAAAGGCCCAAATATCTGTCTAAGATAGGCTGCTAGTGTTTTGTATTCTGGATTAGATGATCCCTGAGGACCAAGCGGATCAAACCCGGCAGCAAGGTACTGTCTAACAAAAGACCAAAAATCAAAGTCTGGCTGATCTGGATCTATCGTATCCTTTCTCTCTTCCATACCTTAGTCAGCCATCCTTATGTACCTTTAGTGTGTCTGCTTCCCTTGCTTTAGTTTCTACTTTGTTGTGGGCGCAGAATCCTACACATACCAGTGTTTCTTCTTTAACGCTTGCACATCCAGAAAGTAACAACAACAAGATTAATACATGTTTCACGATGATCCTTAGATTACCAAGGTAACCCAGTACCGCGAGTAGGGTTAGCCTTCTCAGCAACCTGAGCCTCAATAGAAGCTTCTATGGTGTCCTTCTGAGACTGAGGGACATTGTCTTCCTCATCCACGTCCATCGTTACTACACTCATGTCTGCTAAGAGCCAGTCGATAGCCTGCTGCTCTGTAATGGATTCCCAGTCAACAGCAGTTCTAGTGTTATCAGTGGACACAGCCTGTGTACCATAGGAGCTACCAGTGTTACCGTCAGCGTCAACACCTGAGCAGCGCCAGTGCATCGTAGTTGCAACCTTCTTACCGTTAACTATGTTGTAATCAATAGCACTGATTGTCCATGTAATCGTTGTCATTCTTTATGCTCCTTCCAGTTGTGCGACTCTTGCACGTAAGTCTTGAATTTCTTTTACCAGCAAAGGAATTAGCTTTTGAGTTTTAATCCCCCACGGCTCCTCATCAACATCATCACCGCCAACATTTGTCGCTGGTTCGTATGCTTGGTTTAGCTCTTGAGCAACAAAACCGTAGTCAACATGGACTCCATCATTCCAATCAAATGATCTAATTTGCATCGCGTCAATAATTGAACCTGCGCTAGCAGAATCAACAATGTTGCTTTTAAGTCGTTGATCTGATGTTTGAACAATAGCTAGGTCAGTACCGTCATACTTGATTTCGCCAATACTTGTTCCATTCTGTCTGCATTGAATAAAAACGCCAACCGTTGATGTGCTTTCTCCGGGCTTGTTTAAATAAAGCGCCGCGCTGCTATTTGACCTAGAAATAGCAACATACCCTTCGCTACCACCAACGCCGAAGCCTTCTGTTGTTGTCGTTGTAATTAAATCTAATGGCCCAAGCGTGTCGCCAACCGTCAAGTTACCAGCGCTGTCAATACGCATACGCTCTGTGCCTAATGTTTTCCACGTATGCGTAGTAGCGCTATGTTGGAGCAGTGCTGTATCGTTATATGCAAAAATACTGCCCCACAGAGTGCCTGCTGTGTTAGTAAACTGAATTCGACTAGTTTGAGCGTCAGCCGTTGGCTCCATTGTCAGTCGCGGGGTTGAACCTTTGATACCAAATCCGTTGTGGGCTGCCGCATTTAGCTCTGTCCCGGCTGTGACTACTGATGTTTTTCCATAGAATGTTGTAGCGCCAGCGCTATCAATAGTTACCTTTCGTGCTCCTGCTGTCCACAACTGAAGCTGATCGTCAGCATGTTGATACCTAATTAAGCCGCGATAACTAGAATTACCATTAGTGCCATCCGCAAACTGAATGTCTCCGTTACTGCTGGTGCTACTGTGAATCGTTAATCCTGCTCCCTCAGAGCCAGAGCCTATTTGCAGGTCATCACCATTACCGCCGCCTAGTGTTGCGTTTGTGCGACCTATAAGGACGCTGCCACTAGAATCAATCGTAAGCGCAGTGCTTGTGGCGTCATCGTCAATACCTAACGATGTAAACGCCCCTTGTACACTCAGGTTGTTTTTCTGAACGAAATTTCCTAAATTAGACCATCTAGCAAACTCAGTAAATGTGTTATCACCATAACCGCCTATTATAATATTGCCATCAGCAGTGTCGCTTCTAGAGCCAAAGTATGTATTGCCGTTTATGTTAGTAAGCTGAGTGTACTGATTAGTACCGTTAGTATTTTGAACCCGAAGAATCGGGCCGCTTTTTGCAATAGTTATGTCGCCAGAAGTAATGTTTCCTGCAAAAGTCGTATTCTGGCTTGAGTTAATCGTGATAGCCGTGGACGTAGCGTTATCGTCGATGCCGGGGGAAGTAAAGCTTGAGGTTGCAGTCAGGTCTGTAAAGGTTCCTGATGAGCCGCCTTGAGAGCCAATCTTTATAACAGTTGATCCAGACTTCGTGTAGAGTTCTTTGTTAGTCAAGTCTACCGCGAGTTCGCCTTCACTTAACTGCCCTGCTGTGGGCGCACCTGAGCCATGCTTAGTAATAATAGTAGTCATTTAGTATGTGCCTCCGTCAACAGAAACTATAGAACCACCTAACGTCAAACTACCACTAGATGTTACTGCCCCTGTAAGTGTAATTCCATTAACTGAACCTGTGCCAGAAACACTGGTTACTGTTCCTACGCCGCTTTGGGTAACCCAAGCAGCGCCGTTGTAAACCTTTAAGGTGTCGGTTACAGAGTTCCAATAAACAGCGCCTTCTATTAATGCACCGCCTTGATTGTTTGTAGTTGGGTCAGATGCTTTAGCGCCTAAGTATCTTTCGTCAAAACTGTCGTAAAGTGTTTCTGTCGTAGACTCACTAGATGCCGCAGCAGTTGCACTAGATGCCGCAGCAGTTGCACTGGAGGCCGCTGCTGTAGCGCTAGAAGCTGCATTGGTTGCGCTAGAGTTAGCTGCCGAAGATGCTGACAATGCCGATGATGCGCTAGAGCTAGCAGAGATTGCTGCCGCAGCAGCCTGTGACGCACTAGTAGCTGCCGTACCTGACGACGAAGCCGCAGAGGTTGCACTGGATGCAGCAGCAGTTGCGCTTCCAGTAGCAGCCGTGGCTTGTGTTGTTGCTGTAGTAGCACTACCAGAAGCACTGGTGGCACTGGATGCTGCCGCAGTTGCACTAGAAGCCGCTGCTGTTGCGTTAGAAGCTACACTGGACTCACTAGCAGCAGCCGCTGTAGCACTGTCAGCCGCAGCAGTAGCCGATTCAGAAGCTTCGTTTGCTTTCTCAGTAGCAGTCTGGGCGTACTGTGCTACCTGTGACGCATACGCATCCGTAGAGGCATCACCTGAACCACCGTCACCCCGAAAGATAGGCATAGACTACTCCTGAGAAAACAAACAAGGAAAGAAAAAGGGGCCATTGCTGACCCCCTAGAGTTTTACTCGTCAGCAACAGCGAGGATAAATCCTG
>Ga0233432_10003267_pt1 | contig 14737 bp, 12 predicted proteins | sample SI_122_August201_6_FD_179870 | JGI IMG/M metagenome (GOLD analysis project Ga0233432, IMG submission 179870) | Seawater microbial communities from Saanich Inlet, British Columbia, Canada - SI_122_August2016_10_MG | ecosystem: Environmental > Aquatic > Marine > Inlet | place: Canada: British...
AAGCGTATGGGTACTTTCAGAAACAGCAGGCGGTCAAACCGTTTTAGGGTCTACGAAAGAGTACAAAGTATTAGCTATTTCTCAAAATTCTAAAAATGAATTTAGTATTAGTGCGGTTGAGCACTACGACGATAAGTTCTCAGCAGTAGATGAAGACTTCACTACTTATATAGCAGATAGTGTATACCCTGCCGTTAGGCCTAATGATATAGTTCCTCCTGTAAGAGACGTATCCTCTACTTCTAGAAAAGTTACAGGAGGAAAAGAAATAGTTATACAATGGCTACCTCCTTTAGCTTTAGGCACAGCAGTAGATGCAACAACTGGAGCAGAGGAAACAACAGTAGGCCTTTACGAGCAGATAGCAGGATATGAAATAACTCATACGTTTCCTGGTATTCAAAGCCCTGTATCAGTCAATGATGCTGGTCAGACTTCTTTCACTCTAGATAACGTACTGGATGGGACATATGAAGTAGCAGTAAAAGTAGTCAATACACTACAGAATGTATCAGTCGCTGTAGTAGCCTCTGTTACTGTGTCAGATGAATTTGATGAGAGTATTCCCCGTCTTCCAGAGGGTATCCCCTATACTGGAGACCTAGATAGTGCACTTGAGTTATCGTCCTCAGGTTCATTTACCATTAATACTACTGATTATACCTTCAACCATCCTAGCCCTTATGCTGCGATTATTCAGGGTGTTACTGCTACAGCAGGTACACATACCCATGATTGTTCTAACATGGCTGTGACAACAAAAACCGCGCAGGCAACCGAAGGCGAGTTTATAGCAGAGCATTACTATGTCATGCTAGATTCTAGTGATGCATCTGATCGAATTAAGCTGTTAAAATATTATAAATCTACTACAGGCGGAGCAGCCTTCTGGTATGATACTGGTACAGGCAATACTACAAATAAATACGGTAGCAACTTAACAGGTACTTTTGTTAAGGGTACAGATTCTTCTAAAGTTGTAGGCACAGGAACTTCTTTCCTGTCTGAAATTAAAGCAGGAGATGTACTTCAACTAGGTACTGAGGATATTCGCGTTGCGTCTGTAAAAAGCGATACAATATTATTCTTATCCAGCGCTACCTCAACTACCCATAATGGAGTAACTGGTAGAGTTCCAAACATTCGTATAGATAAAAAGAATGATTGTATAATTGCGCGCATATATAAAACAGGAGCTAACGCTTATAGTATATTTAATTATGCGAAAAGAAGTGCAATAGGTTCTGTTGCTTCAAAAACCGTAAGACTGACTGCCAGTCAATATGTGATTCCTTATACTTTAGCGGATACAGAAAGTGCTACTATTACTTTTACTGCGAGCGCCACAAATTTTGGTACGGAAGATAGAACCTATAAGTTTTATGTTGATAATGTTCTTAAACAGACTACTACCAATACTGATGATGAGGAAGAATTTGTACTTGCAGATGGTGATGAGCCTGCAAATGGGGAACAGATAACAGTAAAAGTAGAAATTATCCAAGGAAGTACTACAGTCATAGATTCTACTTCTATATACGGCATTAAAGACGGTGCTGAGGCATTTACAGTTATCTTAGACAACGAAGCCCATACAATACCCGCTACTGAGACAGGTGCGCCAATAACTTTTTCTAATTCAGGTACTAATATAAAAGTATTTTTAGGTACTACTGCTCTTAATTATGGCACAAGTGGTGCAAATACCTTTAGTGTCACTGCGAACGCGTCTGGTATTACGAAAGGCACTCCCACGGGGAGCGGTACAAATTGGTATTCTGGTGTCGCAACTGCTATGGGTGCTAGCACTAGGTCAGCAACAATAACTTATAGTATAGTAGCTAGGGATGCTGCAGAAGTTGCTACTACTTTTACTAAAATCCAAAGTTTCTCAAAAGGAAACGATGGCGTAGATGCAGACGCTTTGACCTCTACTTCTAGTACGGTTAATGGTGTAACTACTGTTAGCTTTAGTGATGGTAGTAACTTTACTATTAATGATGGTACTACTAAAGGTGTAGCAGCTATTTTTGCTAGTAGCTCGGCGGGTGCTAGTCAATCCTATACTCAAGGCTCCTTAGAATACGTAAACTACTATGAGTATACAGGTGCTAAACCTACATTGCCGGTATCAGGTCTTACTTGGGTTAAGTACGTTGGAGAGGCTGGAGACAGTGAAGGTGTACTACCTATATACGCTGAGGATGCTTCTGGGACTAATGCTAGTTTTACTTTAGGGTCTCGTACCTTTGTAAACTTTTATGAGTGGACTGTATCCGCTCCCACTAGTGTACCTTCTGGATTGACCTATGTTAAATTCATAGGAACCGATGCAGACGCTTTGACCTCTACTTCTAGTACGGTTAATGGTGTAACTACTGTTAGCTTTAGTGATGGTAGTAACTTTACTATTAATGATGGTACTACTAAAGGTGTAGCAGCTATTTTTGCTAGTAGCTCGGCGGGTGCTAGTCAATCCTATACTCAAGGCTCCTTAGAATACGTAAACTACTATGAGTATACAGGTGCTAAACCTACATTGCCGGTATCAGGTCTTACTTGGGTTAAGTACGTTGGAGAGGCTGGAGACAGTGAAGGTGTACTACCTATATACGCTGAGGATGCTTCTGGGACTAATGCTAGTTTTACTTTAGGGTCTCGTACCTTTGTAAACTTTTATGAGTGGACTGTATCCGCTCCCACTAGTGTACCTTCTGGATTGACCTATGTTAAATTCATAGGAACCGATGGAACGTCTACTCTTCGAGCTAATTTAAGTAATGATATTCATACTATTCCTGCAGAATTTAATGGAGCAAATGGAAACTTTACAGGTGCCTCTACTACTCTCACTATACTTGAGGGTACTACAGATGTAACTAGTAGCTGGAGTATCTCTACAGCAGTATCTTCGGGAACAACAATTTCAGGTGCAGGTACTGCAAGTGTTGCTGTAACAGCTATGAATAATTCTACTACTTCGGGTACAGTAACTTTTACAGCTACTAGAACGAATTATGCTACCCTCACAGCTGTATTTAGCTTTACAAAGCAAAACGCTGCTGAAGAGGGAGACCCAGCAATAGTCTATAGAATAGGTGGAGCAACAGGAGCTGTAACTAAGAATACTAATGGTACTTTTACTCCTGCTAACTTTACTGCAAATGCTCAGAAAATTGACGGTGAAAATACTCCTGCGTCTACCACCGACGGTACTCTTAAGGTATACCGAAACGGCTCTGCCACCGCTAGTGCAACTGCTACCGGTGCCAGTAGTATATCATGGCCAGTTACTTCGGGTACTACAACTATTAAAGTAGACTTAATAGTAGGAACCACTATAGTTGATAGTGAAACAATACCAATAGTTTCTGATGGCACAAGTCCAATATCATTCACGCTTAGTAACCATGCTTTCAACGTAGCGTGCGACAATTCCGGCACTCCTTTAGCAAATGCTTTTGTAGGCTCCGGCACGGACTTGAAGGTATTTGAAGGAGATAACCCCCTTAGTTATTCGTCTGGTGGAGGCTCTGCTGGGACTTTTAGTATCTTTGCAAACGGTGGTGCCACCGTAGCAACGAATGTAACAAGAGCTAGCGCAACCGCCCCCGCTCCGGGAGTCTACGGCGCTTATTATGTAGAGCTGGGCGATATTACAGCTATGTCTGCTGATACAGGGGACATTACTTTTACTGTTGCAGGTAAAAGACATAATGGAACTGTGTTCCCTGCTTTTGATGTAGTACAAAGCTTTACTAAGGTTAGAGGAGGCGATAGTGTAGACTTTTACTTTAAAAGAATAGTTGCAGGCGGTAGTCTAGCTAATCCAGGTAGTGCAGCGACCTCGAATGGGTGGAATACAAATGCCTCCACTTTTGCAGGCCTGTCAGGTACTTTATATGCTATTAAAGGTACTTTATCTGGTACTACTTGGAGTTGGGGTGTTCCATATGCAATAGAGACTTCTCTCGTAAGAGAGATAGCAGTATATAGAAGAAATTCAGTTGCTTTTAGCGACAATGGTACATTTAGATTCGCTGCACCTAACCATGCAACTACTGCACTCCGAACCGATCTTTTAACGGCTCCTACTAGTTGGTCTACTATACCTCTTAATACTCAAATAGATGGAGATGTTGTCTATAAAAGCATTTGTCTTGTTACAGGCGAGCCAGGTCAGACAGTTACACCCTCATGGGGCCTGCCTAAGATATACACTGAACGAACAGACGGAGAAGACGCGTTTAATGCAGTACTGGGCTGGACAAGTAGAGTTGTACCGCGAGACTCTTCAGGTAATCCTGATCTTACTGGTACTGGTAATACAGTTACCTTGTATCGAGGAGGGGCACTATACGGTACTTTTAGTGTTACCACCTCCGCGACTAACATTACAGCTGCTGCTCCTGGCTCTGGAAATCCTCTTTCTTATGGGGCAGCAACTAACTGGGGTAATACAAGTACAGATCTTGCTACAATTGTGTACACCGTAACACCTGTTGTAGGCGGAGTAAATCAAGCCTCTATAATACTTACAAGTACGTTCACTCTTGCCCCTGTTGGAGCGATTGGTAATACTGGTTTCTTATTCGTAACTTCGCTGCCTACTGCTTCAAACTACGAAGAAGGGCAAGTAGTTATTGTAGAGGCGTCTGCTGGCGCGGCCCAACAAGGTTATATCAAGTCCGGAGCACAAGGAGGAGGTAGTTGGACCGCTAGAGATATAGTAAACCATGAAATTATATTTGCAAATGCAATTCGTTCAGAGCAGCTGCAAATATCTTCAAGCGACGGCAGTGCTTCCGGCATCTTTATGAACAGCACCGCTGGTAATAACTCTATCGAAATATATGATGGTACTACTCTTCGAGTAAAAATAGGAAAATTGTAAACACCATGAAAAAAATATATCTTGACATAACACCCCAAGTTAGCTATAATTCTGTAATGGAGAAATGAAATGAGTGCAGCCCGTTATGACCTAGTTATTGACCAAGGATCCGATTTTGCGGTAGAGTTTACAGTGGCCGAAGCAAGTGTAGTAAAAAACTTGACTGGCTACTTAGCTCGTGCACAGCTTCGACCGTCTAAAGGCTCTTCCACCTTGTCCGCTACTTTTACTGCTACAATACCCAACCCTACTAACGGTAAAATAAACCTGTCTCTTGGACATGCGATATCTTCTGCGCTTACTGCCGGAAGATTCTTTTATGATCTTGAGATATACACTTCGAATAACTTAGTAGTATCTAGGCTTCTCTTTGGAGAGGTAACAGTGACTCAGGAGGTTACTAGATAGTGTCTTACATTATTCCGAATGATGGAACCCAGATAGTTATAGCAGAAACGAATGTTGCAGTGAGTGTGGCAGAAAATGTTACAACTCTTAATATAGTTCCATCTGTAACTACAGTAGAAGCTAAAGGGCTGGCTATTGCACTATCTGATAGTGGTGCCTTAGGATTTACACCTTATGGAACAATTACTGCTACAAATGTGCAAGATGCGTTAAAACAACTTGCCGACCAAGATTTTAGATCCACAAGTACGCCTACAGGAACAAATGTTTCAGAGGGTGACACGTGGTATGATACCGATGATAATATAATGAAAGTATATCGCGAAGTGAGCACCGGTGTATTTGCATGGACTAATTTAGTTGTTGCAGATACAGACGATTTACTTGATGCAGGAGCCTTTTAAGGCTGACCGGAGACCCCAATGGCTCAAACAATTTTAATCAAAAGAAGTACTAGTACCGCTACTCCCACAGCCTTATCGAATGGTGAGTTAGCATATTCAGCACAGAGTAATAAGCTATTTATAGGACGTCCTGGAGGTGGTTCCGGAGACATTGACGCGATTGGTGGTAAGTATTATACTGATATTATTACTGGAGCAACTGACGCAAACACAGCCAGTAAGCTGGTATTGCGAGATGGCTCAGGAAACTTCTCCGCAGGAACAATTACAGCGACCTTAACAGGTACTGCTAGTGATATTTCAAACCATAATACGAATGCATTAAGTGAAGGTTCAACTAACTTATATTTCACAAATGCTAGAGCAGATGCTCGTATTGCAGCCGCAGACACTGATGATCTTTCCGAAGGTTCTTCAAATTTATACTATACAGATGCGAGGGTGTCTACTAGAGCAGACACAATATTAAACCATTCTAACCACGGTAATATTACAGTATCTAAGGTAGGAAACGAGCTACGCTTCTCGGCAGCATCACAGTATGGAGACAGCGATGTACAATCATACTTATCGGGAGGCACCGGAGTAACTCTTAGTTCTGGTGGTGAGTTTAGTATCGGTCAGGCAGTCGCCACAACTGATAACGTAACATTCAATAACGTTACTGTAGACGGTACTTTATCTTCTGATGATATTACTGCTACAACAATGACAGCATCTGGACACGTAGTTGTTCAGGGCAATCTTACTGTAAATGGCACAACTACTACTGTAAATTCTAACACTGTTGCTATCGGCGACTCTATTATGGTACTCAACAACGACGAAACAGGCACTCCTTCTGAGAACGCTGGTTTTGAAGTTGAACGAGGAACCTCTACTAATGTATCATTACTCTGGAACGAAGCAAGCGACTACTGGCAGGCTAATGATGGTAGCACTACTTCTAAGTTATTGACAGCAGGCAATTTCGCAGCTTCCTTCACAGGCATACTTGATGGCGGCACATTCTAATACTTAACTTATAACTCCCGCGTATATACGCAAATTTTTAGGAGGCCACATGGCACAAACAATTAAATTAAAACGTTCTGCAACGCAGGGCGCTGTACCGTCTACTTCTTCACTGTCGTTAGGCGAAGTTGCTATCAATACATATGATGGCAAGATGTACATCAAGAAAAATGATGGGTCAGAGTCTGTAGTTGAAATAGGGGGCGGTAGTAGTGGAGCTGCTGCTACGGGTATATGGAAAGAATATCTGTATACTGCTACTGCTAATCAAACTGCATTTACAGGAGCCGACGACAACGGAGTACCTCTTACTTTTACTGCAGGACAAATTCAAGTATTTTTCAACGGTGTTCTTTTAGAACCTACGACAGACTACACTACTGCAAGTAATACAGTTACTCTTGTGTCAGGTGCTGCTGTTGGAGATATTATCCAGGTTGCATCAGCGAGTGTTGTTTTAGGTACTGGAGATATTCTTACAGACGTCTTTACAGGTGATGGATCTACAACGGCTTTTACTCTTTCTACCGCTCCTGGCGTAGAAAGCAATACTCTGATTTTTATAGATGGTGTATACCAGAGTAAAACTGGATATAGCATATCGAACACTACATTAACTTTTAGTGGCGCGCCAGCGAACGGAGCCGAAATAGAAGCATCTATTGGCTCTAGAGAAGTATCTTATCCAGATACAACAGCAATAAATCTCAGCGGGGATTTATCGGCCGTAAACGGGTCCTACTCAGGTACCCTTACAGTAGGGTCTTTGGACATTGCAAGTACAGGAGCGCTTCAAAGCCCTGTAGGTACAACAGCTCAAAGACCTACCCCCGCCGCAGGATACTTCCGTTATAATAGCACAACGGGTAAATTTGAAGGCTACTCTACACAATGGAGCGAGCTGGGTGCAACTTCAACAGTCGAAGCATTAGAAGATGAAGTGATACTTAATTTAGGAGTAATTTAAATGGCAGTACAAAATAGTAATTTTAATACGCTGATTACAGCGATTGATACCAAGGCGCAGTCCCTAGCGGCTAGTGCAACAGACCCTAAAGATCTTGTTTTTCTAGGTAAAACACTTGAAGCGCTCAATGTCACAGCCACAGTGTCAGATATTATTGGACAAGGAGACACACAAATAGGTCTTGTTAATACGGCGGGGACCACGCAGGTTGGGCTTGTCAACACGGCAGGCACCACACAGCTTGGACTTGTGAATACCGCCGGTACTACTCAGGTAGCCGCAGTAAACGCTGCAGCGAGTAGCTATAGCGTCCACCCTCAAGGCACTACTACCGCAGTAAACAAGACGCTTGCAGCGAATGAGTTTGTACTTGTAACTGCATCAGGTAAGACAATGACATTACCCGCAGGTGTAGCAGGACAATCCGTTGTTTATATTGCAGTAGGCAACTTTGTAGATACTGTTGTAGCTCCGAATGGTTCAGAAAAAATTATGGGATTGGCTCAGTCAATGACCATCGATAAAGCCAACACCACAATCACACTTATGTACCACTCAGCCGCTCATGGCTGGCGTGCATTTTAATTAGGAGACACAAATGAGTAATTTAACAGATTTTTTTGGTAAATCGGCTACGCGAGTAGCAGGTAAAGCCCCCCATAATCAGCCAGCGTTTGCAATTTTAGGTGGTGCATCCTCTCATGGCAAAATTGCAGTGTATTCGCACGATTTAAATCTAATGGCCCATAACCATCTACTTTCTGACACGGCGAGAGCGATGGAAAGCTCGAACAATGTAGGTCATTGGAATTATCAGAATCAACCTAGTACAAGTCAAAATCAGAATAATGGACATGGAATCGGTAGCAATGGTTATTTAGGAAATAATTGTTTAATGACCTCAAGCCCAGACTTCTTTTTGGGTATGGGTGGAAATAACAACAGTAACTATGGTATGATTAAAGCCGACGATCGTGGTTGGTCTGTTGCGATGGTAGGGACTAATCCTGGTATTAAACAAAATTACGCTTTAGGTACTTCGCACAACGCGGCTGGTCCTTCCGCATGGATTCGGTCTTGTGGGCGTAGTAATAGTGCAGTGGCACGTACAAACGATAATGTAGGTGGTTACATAAGTCAGGAACTCGCAGTATGCCGCCCTCAAAATGCTGGTTGGTTGACTCCCACTTTCCATCTAGCTTCTGGTGGCATTAGCTACAATCAGAACACGGGTAATGCCGTAATCATTGAGCGCGACAATTCAAATAACCAAGCCCCGTGGCGGCCTGTACTTCTTAAAAATTGCCCGAACCCCGCTAAATACCTTTCAGATCAAGCAGCGTGGGAGACCGCGATTACAGCAGCAGTAGCAGTTTCAGGAAATCGCATTGTAGGCCCAGATCAAACTGCGGGCAGTACTAAGCAGTCTCCCGGTTATAAGGCCGTAAAAGCTGTGCTGTGTGATGACAATTCTGTAGTTATCATGTATGCAATCAGTAATGGCGTAGAGATAATCAGATGGGTTTGGGACAACAGTGCCAACAATTGGGCTGCTCAAACAACAAGCGACAAGAAAAACAGTGTCTGGACCACGATGTATCACGACGATGCAGGTAGTTACCCTAATTTTACAATGAGTCTTGATGGTAAAACGATCGTTTTGACGAGCCATGCATATTATTATTCGTGCGGTTATTACATGACTATGATTGATGTAGCAACTGGTCATACTAAAAGTTACTACAAGCAAGATTCATCACACAGCTATGGCTTAACACCTCTAGGCGCTAGTAAGTTCTTGTTTAATGACTCACAAAACTCTGATGGTAATGGTCGATTATATTCCACTGTGATCTCCTGGGATGATTTGCACGCAAATCCGGCGACAGATTATTGGAGCATCGGTTTTCAAACTAATGTTGCCACCCCTACCTATCAGTATCTCGACACCCCAGATCAAACGACTAATTACCCTGCGGTAGTTCCTATTACCAACATTGATAACGAGGCTATTGTATTGGCCGAAAAAGGAGAAATTTAAATGAAACCGACACTTAACAAGTTTGGATACGTCACAAGCGACTCAGGAGGTGACATAGCTGCACCAGAGGGTGTTGAGGGAGCTGAAATATTCCGCTACAAGCGTGTAGATGATGCGTGGGTGGACGCTTTTCCCGATGATGCAAGCTTCATGAATAGCTACAACGCGCTTAATGAGAGCTGGGCACTTGCAGAGCAAAAGGTAAAGCTCATCCCAGTTATTAAGGCTGAAGCTGCTCGTCAAATTGAAGCCACCGCGTGGAAGATTGAGAAAGCAACGGAGGTCGATGCAGCTAATGGAAGCAACACTCTAGCCGCTGTTTACGCAGAGCGAGCCGCGATTCGCGCAGCAAGTAACGCGCACGAAGAAGCTCTAGACGACATTGCTACACTAGCTGGTTTGGGCTCATTTAATCCTGCTAACTTTTAATAGCAAGCTAATCGGAAACTAAAATGGCAAAGTCAAAAGCAAGACATATGGGCGACATGATGGGAGCAGACGGTATCGTAAAGACTACCTCTGCTCCTGAGGTTGCTACTGCTCGCTTAGCTACGGGGTCAGTCACAACCGCAAAGATCGCAGATGCCAATGTTACAACCGCAAAGATCACAGATAGTAATGTTACAACCGCAAAGATCGCAGATAGTAATGTTACAACCGCAAAGATCGCAGATAACGCTGTTAATTCCGATAAGGTTACTCCTACTCTTGCAGTGGGCGTACCTACTACCGTAATTAGCAGCTCAGCTACAGCAGTGGCAAATAATCACTATTTTATAGATACCGCCACACAAACACTTACTCTTCCTGCTAGCCCAACGGCTGGGCAGAAAGTATTGGTAACTGTGGGTAATTTCACAGATACTACAGTTGCTCGGAATGGCAAAAATATCGCATCTCTCGCTTCTGACTTAATAATAGACGTAGCAAACATGGGTGTAACCCTTTGCTACACGAACACATCAAGGGGGTGGGTAGTACTATGACAGCATTAACAGACTTAATTTCAGCAGGAGGCGGTGGAGCCGTAATAGGAGAGTACGCAAGTTTTGTTGACCAAGGCACATCTTTTACTGATGGAAATGGCGCAGTATGGTTGAGATCAGGATCAGTTACACTTGATACGACAACCTATCCAGATGCGTCTTCAGCATCAGTACCAGCCAGCTACAATTCTTATTTTCAGGCAACAAATAACTGGAACGCATCTGTTCCAACGGGAATATCTGTTAGTGGAGATTGGGCGTTAACCCTAGCCGGTAATGCTAATACATTCTCCCAAATGAATTTAGCAACAAATACAGTAAATGATGCAGGCACTGCTATTAGTGTTATTGCTTCTAATGCAAAAACCGTTGCAATAGGTTACATAACTTGCACAGGGCCGAATGTTGTTACTGCCCAAGCAAACACTGACAACAAGTTTGCGGCAGTAGTAAGAGATTGGAATAATCCAGCAAGAATGCTGTCTTTTAATTTAGATGGGTATGATGATGCTAATTCTATTGGATCAGGATCAATAAACCAAGATTCCGTTATCTCGCATACTTACCTTTACAAGCCAAACGGACAGTCAATTATGTTAAATTCTTATCAGGTTTCGGGAGGTCTTCATTGGGACGGACCTAACAAGAAGTTGTACTTTTTTGTCGCAGATGCTGCTCAAGGGTCTCTTTATGTTTATGATTATACTGGGGAAACTTGGGGAACAAGTAATGCATCTGGGCCGAGCACTATAAATGCCGATACGGAAATAGATTATTTTGCAGAATCAACTGTCAGTAGGCTTTATTCGTTATCAGCTAGTTCGACTGACCTCTTTATCGCTTACCTCCCCAGCCCCGGTACAGGTAGTGTTACAAAAATTAGAAAAATACCATTATCAGGAAATCTTAGTTGGGCAAGTGGTTCTGATATAGCAGATTTTGGTAAAGTGGTAACAAACGCCTTATATCCCCAAGCCGACTATTTTGTCGAAGACAGCCAAGGAAATGTCACAATTGACACTAACTCGTATGCAAGCCAAGGTTTTTACGAAATGGACGGTAGTGACTATACGTTTTTGAGCGGGAGCACTAAGTTATATCAGTGGAAATCCGGTGATATAATAGGTTCTACAACAACCACTCAGGTAGGGCCTGCTACTGGCGTAACCTTTTACCAGAGGATTAAATAATGATTGGGAATTTTATTTTAAGCGTACAGGACGAAGCGCGTAAATGGCGTGACGATGAGCTAGAAGCTACAGACAAGGCCTCACAAACTCCTGACTGGCCGAATAGAGATAACATCTTGCTCTATAGAACTGCGTTACGGAACTGGCCTTCTACTGAAGACTTCCCAAATACTCGCCCAGAGCTAGGAGAATAAAATGGCGTTAACTCGAATCAAGTCTGACAGCATAACAACAGGTGTTGTTGAAGGCAAAGTAGATGCACACTTATCTGGAGGAACGGGTATTACCTTATCCTCTGGAGTCATTGCAGTGGACTCAAGTATTGCAACAAACGCGTCTGTCACAGCTGCAATTGATGGACTATTAGACTCCGCTCCGGGTGCATTAAATACTCTCAACGAGTTGGCTGCATCTCTCGGAGATGATGCTGATTTTGCAAATACTGTAACTACTAGTATAGCTGCTAAGCTTCCTACTGCAGGAGGTACTCTAACAGGCCCCCTTATTATTAACGATACAAGTGCTACCAGAGTTTCTGCAGGTACAACAGCACAGAGAACTTCAGGAACTCCGGGAGACTTTCGTTATAATAGTACAACAGGTAAGTTTGAGGGGTATTCAAGCTCTTGGGGAGACATTGGAGGAGGAGCTAATTTTACTTTAAATCAGTTTACCGGCGATGGATCTACTACTGTATTTACCTTATCAGGTTCAGCATTAGAGGAGCTTAATAGCCTACTTTATTTAGATGGAGTCTATCAGTCAAAATCAAGCTATGATTTAACGGGTACTACCCTTACTTTTTCTCCTGCTCCTGCATCAGGAGTATCTATAGAATTAATGGGGGTAGTTATGTCTCCTCCCACCACAAGTAACCAATTTACTTTAAATCAGTTCACGGGAAACGGATCCACAGTAGCCTACACACTTACACTTTCTCCCTTTTCTGATAACGAAACTAGTGTCTATATTAACGGGGTATACCAGTCAAAATCAAATTATAGTGTATCTGGTACTACTCTTACTTTTACTACTGCTCCTCCTGCAGGTACTTCTGTTGAGGTAATGGTAGCAAGTAGTGTGGTCGTTTCTATAAGCACTCCAAATGATGGCACTGTTACAACATCAAAAATTGTAGATAGTGCTGTTACTTCTGCAAAGATTGCTAATGGTTCAGTTACTGCTGATAAGCTAGCTGCGGGTGCAGGAGGTGCTTTTAATGACTTTGTGATTAAAACAGCTAGCTACACAGCAGTTGCTCGTGATCAAATTATTACTAATAAAGCTGTAGCTGCTCCTGCTACTTATGCTGTAACGGTTTCCGGAGGAGTGTTTCATATTGATGGATCTGCTAATCCTGTATTAGTTCTCACACGAGGAATAACGTATACTTTTACACAGTCTGATAGTAGTAACGCTAACCACCCTATTGCTTTTAAAGATACAGCAGGAAATAGTTATACAACTGGAGTAACTTCAACAGGTACTCCAGGAAATGCTGGAGCACAAACAGTATTCGTAGTACCTGCAAATGCACCTTTAGGAGGTCTTCGATACTACTGTACAGTACATGGCAATAGTATGGGAAATACAATAAACATAGTTGAACCCGGTCTTACAATTACACTTCCGGCCTCACCTGTAGCAGGCAATTCAATATTTATTAAAAATGCAGGTGCTGCTACAGTAACAGTGGGTCGTAATGGCTCAAACATTAATTCAACAGCAGACGATGGTGAACTGATTACAGATGCAGCGGCAACGCTAGTATATGTAGACGGCACCATCGGATGGAAGGAGCTTTAAATGCCAATTAGATTAGGAGGAGGGGGTTCATCTTCACAAATAAATGAAATTATAAATTTAAATAATAGTGCTGACACTGTTACTTTAGACGATGGACGCGTTTACCTAAAGGGTGGTGTGTATGAGACCACTTTATCCACTTATCCACTAGCCTACAATGCATTAGTTTATACAGGCTCTCAAATTTACGTACGGGGTGAAGAGGGTAACCCTACAGGCGTAACTTGGGATGGGACACACTTTTGGGTTGTAGGATACAACGTTGACACAGTATTTAAATATACCTCGGCAGGGGTTTATACAGGCACTAGCTTTAGCGTAGCGAGTCAAGATACAAGCCCCCAAGGCATAACTTGGGATGGGACACACTTTTGGGTTGTAGGGACATCTACAGATAGGGTATATAAATATACATCGGCAGGGGTTTATACAGGCACTAGTTTTAGCGTAGCGAGTCAAGATACAGGCCCCATAGGCATAACTTGGGATGGGACACACTTTTGGGTTGTAGGGACATCTACAGATAGCGTATATAAATATACCTCGGCAGGGGTTTATACAGGCACTAGTTTTAGCGTAGCGAGTCACGGAGATGACTTTGTAGACATTACTTGGGATGGCACTTACTTCTGGGTTTTGGGTTATACCGTAACCAAGGCTGTATTTAAATATACCTCGGCAGGAGTTTATACAGGCACTAGCTTTAGCGTAGCGGATGAGCTTAGTATCCCTACAGGCATAACGTGGGATGGTACTCACCTTTGGGCTTTAGGAAGAACCTCTGATAGAGTATTTAAATATGAAGAGGCAATCGGCATTCCGTCAGTCAACAGTTTTGGCAGTCAAAATTACGTGAGGGTAAAATAATGGCTTTAACACAAATAACAGCAGAGGTAATTGCAGATAATTCCGTAACTACTACCCTTATAGCTGATGATGCAGTCACAGCAGCAAAAATAGCTTCAGTGCCTGTTGCAGTAGGTATTACGTCTGTCGTTACAGCTACGTCCCTAACAGCAGCTGTAAA
>Ga0233432_10003271_pt1 | contig 14730 bp, 12 predicted proteins | sample SI_122_August201_6_FD_179870 | JGI IMG/M metagenome (GOLD analysis project Ga0233432, IMG submission 179870) | Seawater microbial communities from Saanich Inlet, British Columbia, Canada - SI_122_August2016_10_MG | ecosystem: Environmental > Aquatic > Marine > Inlet | place: Canada: British...
CTAGCAGTAATCCTACGGGAGAAAGCTTCAGCTTGCTTTCGATGAAATGAGCAGCGAAGCGAAGAGCGAACATTATCGTAGACGTCCAGATGAAGAGGTACTTGCCTTGTTCCGAAGTGAGAATGTTTCCAGTGATGTTCTGAATCCATCCATCGGTTCCCAGCTCTACGGCACCAACGAGGGCGTGAGCAACGAAAAGGACAAACAGGAGAATCGCTCCCATTGAGAATTTTGTGATAACGCTAATTAGGGCGAGAAGGGCAATTGCGATTATGTAACTACTGGTTTGGGAAAGTCCCAAAGAGGCGCTCATGAATAGGGACAGCAAATAGCAGATCACAAGCCCACCTAGAATGCCAACATCCTTGAGCATTCCTCCGAGACCAATACCCTTTTCGGATGCTTCTGAATTTGGGTATTTTTGGCCCATGAACATGATGCCATAGGCAACCGTAGGAACGAGGTAGAGGGCGAGCTGGTACTTCCAGTGCATGCCGATCTTGTCGTCCAGAACCCAGCCGATAGCCGAGCCGATGATCATGCCTAACGGCCAAGAAGCGTGTAGGATATTGAGGTAGTGCGTACGATTCTCAGGGTAGAGACGAGCGATGAGAGGATTGGCGACAGCTTCGAGTGTTCCGTTTGCGTAAGCGAATATGAACATTCCCCAGAATAGGAAATTGAAGGCTGAACCAGTGGAAGCGTCTGCGCCTGGGGCGAACGTGACGAATGCTGAGAGCACGTGACAAATAAGAGCCACCATAACCAACTTGCCATAGCCGATCTTGTCGACGACTACACCGCCGAGAATGATGCCAAAACAGAATCCGGAGAAACCAGCTCCTCCAATGGCTCCTAGCTGGGCTCCGGTAAAACCGTATTCTCCAGCCCAATTGTCAAAAATTCCGCCACGTATGGCGAAGCCCACTCCTGCTGCGAGGATGGCCATAAAGCCGGCCCACAGGAGTCTTTTGCGATGTACTTCATTCTCAGTCATATAAACAGAATCTCTTGATTAGTGTTAGTGTCGGATCCTCCACAAAATCGTTTACCGTCGTAAGGGTTTTGAATCGGGGAGATTCGACGGTGAGGAGAGGTGCGGAAAACCAATATTTGCTAAATATGGGAGGCAAACAGACGTAAAAAAATTGTCCAGCTTTTTAGTGCGGGGATAGTTGGGTGGAGCCGTTTCTTTTTATTGCTAATCAGGGGATTACCCAATTATTGGGTTGGTAAGTCATGAGTTTTGTCGAGTTTTGATCCGCTGCCAGGCTCCTTAATTCGAAAATAATGGAACACTCGGCCCCGTGAATCCATGGAATGGATGGAAAATTCTATTTGGGGATCGAAGCGAGATGTGTACGGTCGCCTTATAACGCTTTGGAATGAAGGGTACTATTTGGAGTTCAGCCGTCTACGTATTGCTCCAATTTCATCAGGGCCGATGATGTCGGTTGATTGTCCGAATCGGGCTTTGACGTAGTTTAACACGAGTGAGATGTCTTGGTTGGAGAGAAATGAGTAATTGGCCATGAGGTTCGGGTATTGGCGGTTTTCTATCCACGCGCTTCCTTCCAGTACAAGGCGGGCTATATGTTCGTTGTCATTTCCGGATAGTCGCTTGGAATGGATTAGGGATGGAAGCATGTTGGGAACGCCGCTACCATCGATTTGGTGACATGCGAGGCAGTGCTGGACGTAAAGCGCATGAGCTTGTGGATCGAGGTTTTGGGCAGGAGCGATTGAGCTCGAAATATCGGGGATTGCTGAGGTTTGGGTACTTTGCGTTGGAGTTTCTACGACGATGCCTTTCCCGCCTGTGTACATGATTTTCCAGATTCGTCCTACTTTATCTTCGGATACGAAGAGAGCTCCATCAGGCCCAACGGTTAGGCCAGTCGGGCGATATTTTGCGGCATTGGGGACATGGAGTACATCGGTTCCTTTGAAACCATCAGCGAATATTTCGTATCCACCGGCTGGAGCCTTCTCGTTAAAAGGAACGAAGGCGACATTGTAGCCTTGTTGTGGAAGCGGGGCTCGATTCCAGGAACCATGGAAAGCAACGAAGGCGCCTCCTTGGTATTTCGCGGGGAATTGAGCGGCGTTGTAGAATTGGAGTCCTACGGGAGCCCAGTGGCCGGGAAAACTTAGAATCGGGTCGTCGTATAGGCCTTCTTCGGGGCGTTTGAACTTATCGCCATCATATTCCGGATTGATGATACGCGTTTTTTGCTCGTGATCATAGTAGGTGTAGGGCCAGCCAAAGTTGGAGCCTTGCTTTATGTGGTGGAATTCCTCTGCGGGCAATTCGGCGCTTTCGCGTTCATTGTAAAGCTCGCCCCAGTTTTGCTTTAAGTTATCGCGTCCATTTTGAACTCCATAGAGTTCCTTCTTTTTAGGATCCCATTGGAAGGCGACGTTGTTTCGGATTCCGGTTGCGAATTTGAATCCGTCGTCCAATTGCGTTTGGTTAAGCGTTTCCGCATCGAACATCCACACTCCAGCGTATCGTTCAAGTTCGTCACAAGGGAATTTCCCAGTCGACCCTGCGGTACGATCAATCTCTTGACATGAATTTCCAGGCGAACCAGCTGAAACGTAGAGGTTGCCCGAATTGTCGAAAGTGATGTTCTTGCTGCGGTGATTCTTAGGTGTCGGAAAACCGGATACGACGACTTCATAGGGACCGGTCGGGAGCAATTGAATGTTGTCTAGGGGGAATCGAACGATTTGTCGTGTTGAGCCGACGTAGAGGTATCCATTGTAGATTTCCAGGGATTTGCATTGGCTGTCTAGTTCGCCAAAATATTTGACGATATCCATTACTCCATCCCCGTTGGTGTCTCTCATCGCGACAACGTATCCGAGATCAATCGGGTCCATGAGAGCGGCAAAAATATCGCCATTGTCTCGCACCGCAATTCGTCGTGTCCTACCAACATTGTCGGCTACAACGAGGGCTTGAAATCCATCGGGTAGTTGCAGTCCGCCGTTTTCGGGTGAAACGAGGAATTGGGAGAAACTAGAAGGCGAGTTGCCTGCGAAAAGGGCGCATGCTACGATGAATGATGAGAATGATGAAGGTGAGCGTAGGGGCATGTGCGGTAACCGTAATCAGGCGTTTGCTAAGGGCAATTGAAATTTATTTTGAGAGAATGTAGTTACTAGTTCAGGAAACTATAAGTGGGTTAGAATAGGCACTTAGCTAACCTGTTTGGATCGCTGTACGGTATACCCTAGGTACCCGCTTAGTGACCGAGCATAGAACTTCCCATGAAATTGTGTTTGCCCAATCGCTGAATTCTTTGAGTTCGATTTCCGCAATTCCTTGGCGACCGATGAAAGTAACGGGATCGCCGCTTTGGGCGGGTTCTTCGAGGTCAGTGACGTCAACTATGGTTTGATCCATGGTTACGCGTCCTAGAATGGGGCAGCGTTTTCCTTTGATAAGTACTTCTCCTCGATTGCTGAGCGGTAGTGGAACGCCGTCTCCGTAGCCCGCGCATACAATGGCTATCTTGCTATCGCGTTCCAAAATGCGCGTCCGCCCGTAGCTGATTGATGCTCCGTTTGGTAGATTTTTGACGATTCCGACGCGCGATTTAAACTGAAAAATCGGCGTGGTCTCCACTTGTGCGAATATTGATGTAGGGTAGGGGCGGATACCGAATTGAAGGAGTCCGATTCGAACGGCGTTGTAAACGCTTTCTGGAGCGAAGGTGGTTATCCCAGCACTGTTGTCTGCATGTATGAGCAGCTCGTTTAGGGGAAGCCAATCGATCCGTTTGATCGACTCCAGGAATATTTTTCGTTGGTATCGAGTGAAGTCCGGGTCTTGGTCGGCCGCGGCAAAATGGGTGTAGATGCCGTCTAGCTGGATAAACTCAGCCTGTTTGAAGGCGTCGAACAATTCGTCGGCATACTCGTGCCAAATACCAAGGCGACCCATGCCGGTATCGATTTTTAAGTGCGCTTTGAGTGGTTTGCCAAAGGCTTTCGCCTTTGCGTTTAAGCGAATGACCTCTTCAATTGTCGAGATTGTTGGGATGAGGTCGTATTCGAAGAGAAAGGACTCTTCGTTTTCAAGAGTGGCTCCGAGCACAATAATGGGCCAGCCGGTTCCGATTTCGCGAATATTGGCAGCTTCGACGATATTGGCGACGGCGAACATATCTACCCCGGCTTGCATGAGGCGAGCGACGGTTTGCTGCATTCCGTGGCCGTAGGCATCGGCTTTGACGACCGCGATGTACTTGATACGATCGGGCAGATTGGCCTGAATCGAAATTAAGTTGCGTTCGAGAGCGGCTAGGTCGATTTCGGCCCAGCAACGAAGCGGTATGTTGGTTGGGTCGTTCACGACTCGATTCGATCGGCGGTACGTGCTTGAGGGATCCATTTCGCGAATTCAAGCGTTCGCGTATTCAAGGGGTCGGCGGTTGGATTCGATCTTAGCAAATCTGGAAACGCTGAATTTTGAAAAATGCTTTCCGGGCGATAGGATAGGCGAATGATATTCGCTTGGGTTCTCGTCCAGTTTGGAAACTCGTTGAAGGAGTAGGTTACCTGGGGCGCTTGTTCTAGGGCGGTGTTTTCTATGAGTGCAACTTCGCTCGTGTTTTCATTGCTGCCATTGAGGCAATTCCAGCTTTGGCGTCGGGCATCGGTGACTACCAAATAATCTGTTGGAGGACTGGGGGAGTTTTTTACTAATTTGCTGCCAACTTGGAGGCTGTTGAATGAAAAGAAGTTGCAGTCATCGATTTGTCTGGTGGCAGCCCATACACGTATTCCCATGATAGCTGTACGGATGCCGAGAATCGAGCCAGGACCTTCGCAGAACGCAATCGATCGAAGTTGAGAGAGCTTGATCGCTTGCCCTTGGAGTAGGATTTTGATTGTTGGGAAGAGGGATAGCGATGCTTCCTCGTCGCTGAAGCTTGTGGCGACGTCTGTTCCGGGCTTCACTATCAAGGCTACGCAGATTCTGCGAGATGCAGTATCGATAACAAGCATTGGAAATCTAGACTTGGCGTCGGTCATGAGAGAGTAGCAGAACGCTTATTGCGAGGGTCTCAAGCGGGAAATTCAAGTAGGCCTTGGAAAGACGTATTGAATGGTCCGTATATTATTGTAGCGCAATTATTGATGTCTCCAGGGAAAAATTAATTTCAAAGACGCGTCCTAATGCATTGACCGAATGGATTTCAGTCATCTACTGTCCGCGCTTTTCCAAGAAAAAGCGTAACAATTGAACGATCAAGCTCATTGAAAACCGAACTACAAGACGTCACAGACACACGAAAAACTCTCGCTGTAACGCTAGAGGCTAATGAAGTAGAAGCCGAAGAAAAAGGTCTTCTCGATCAATTTTCGAAAATGGCTAAAATTCCCGGGTTCCGCCCAGGAAAAGCGCCTCTGAGCATCGTGCGCCAGAAATACGCTAAGGATATCGCTGGCGAATTGAAGCAACGCGTGATGGCGAAGGCTTACCAAGATGGTTCGAAGGAAGCTAAGGTTGAGTTGGTCAATGTGATCGATGTTCAGGAAGGCGAGATTATAGCAGGTCAAGATACGCTGGTGACTTTCACTATCGACGTACGCCCGGAATTTACGGTCGAAAACTTCAAAGGTCTTGAGCTGGAAGGTCTTTCGGAAGCAGTCGAGGATAAGGATATCGACGAGGCTATCGATGGAATCCGTAAAGAAAAGGCGGAGTTTTCTCCTGTCGAACGCGGAGGGGACGAGGGCGATTACGTTAAGTTTTCCCATGAAGGATCGATCGACGGAACGCCGATCAGTGAAATCGTCGCCGATAAACCGGTTTACGCAAAGATGCCTCAGACTTGGGAAGAGATTGGCTCGGACCAAGGACTTATCCCCGGATTGGGCGATCAGTTGAAAGGCTTGAAAACTGGAGACAAGTCCGATTTGGACGTCGAATTTCCTGCGGATTTCACGGTCGAACAATTGCAAGGCAAGAAGGCGGTTTACTCTGTCGAGATTCTCGAAGTGCGTGAGCGCAAGCTTCCTGAAATGGACGACGCTTTTTTTGAATCACAGCAGGTCAAAACTCTGGAAGAGTTAAAAGAACGCGTTAAGGGCTGGATTGAAGGTCAGAAGAAGCAGGAGCGTAAAGCGGATTTGCGTCGCCAGGTTTCCGAGAAATTAACCGCGTCGGTTGACTTCTCTCTGCCGGAAAGTCTGGTCGAGGCGGAAACGGAAAACTCGATGCGCCAGGTGGTTATGGAAAATATGCAACGCGGTGTTACCCAGGATCACCTCGAAGCGAACAAGGACGATATTCATGCCCAATCTCGCAAGTCAGCCGAAAGTCGCGTTAAGCTTCAGCTAATCCTTTCTCAGATCGCCGAGAAGGAATCGGTTGAGGTTTCGGATCAGGATATGTCGCAATTCGTATTTTCCCAGGCATATCAAAGCGGTCAAAAGCCAGATCAGTTCGTTAAAGAGTTAAAGAAAGATCAAAACCGACTTAGAATGGCCCAACAATCTGTTCTTTTCGACAAGACGCTTGAAATGCTTTGCGACGAGGCTAAGGTTTCCGATGGTGAAAGCAGCGAAAGCTAAGTTTGAAAAGTCCATATATTTCAGAGTAAATTATTAGAATACCGTGTCTTACTATCTACCTCAAATTATCGAAAATACCGGACGCGGCGAGCAGTCCATGGATATTTATACCCGGTTGCTCAAAGACCGGATCTTGTTCATCGGCACGCCGATAAATGATGAGATCGCTAGCGCGATCGTCGCCCAGTTGCTGTTTTTGCAGATGGACGATCCTAAGAAGGATATCCATATGTACATCAACTCGCCCGGCGGAGTCGTAACTGGCGGGATGGCGATATACGATACGATGAATTATTTGAGCTGCGACGTGGCGACTTATTGCATCGGGATGGCGGCGAGTATGGGTACAGTGCTTTTGGCGGCCGGAACTAAAGGTAAGCGTTTTGCACTGCCGAATAGCCGGATCATGATTCATCAGCCATCGGGTGGGGCGACAGGACAAGCTTCGGATATTTCGATTGCCGCTAAGGAAATCATTCGCTGGCGCGAGAAGCTAAACGAAGTTTTGGCTGGTTGCACAGGGAAGTCGGAAGCGGATATCAAGAAGGATTCCGATCGCGATTTCTACATGAGCGCCGAAGAGGCGAAAGCGTATGGCTTGGTTGATCAGGTCATGGATCCTAATCCTAAGGAGGAGAAAAAGGATTAGTAGCAGGAGTTTTTAGATATGGCAAAATCGTCACGTATGACCCTTTGTTCGTTCTGCGGAAAGTCGCAGTCGGAAGTTCGTAAAATGATTGCGGGCCCAGGCGTCTACATTTGCGACGGTTGTGTTTCAGTCTGCAAGACGATCATCGACAGAGAACTTGGAGGAGCTGAAAATGGAGAAGAAGTTGCAGAGGGTTCGCCTTCGTTCAACCTCATCCGCCCATTGGAGATTAAACAATTTCTTGATGATTACGTGATTGGTCAAGATCACGCTAAGAAGGTTCTGTCAGTTGCGGTTTACAATCACTACAAGCGTCTTAATTTCGATGCGGAGCAGGTCACGGAAGCGAGTCTATTGACTCAGGGCTCTGAATACGAAGATGTTGAAGTCGAAAAGAGCAATATCTTGCTTGCCGGTCCAACAGGTTCGGGGAAGACTTTTTTAGCTCGTTCTTTAGCTCGAATCCTGGATGTGCCATTTGCGATCGCGGATGCGACGACATTAACGGAAGCTGGTTACGTTGGCGATGATGTGGAGAATATTGTGTTACGTCTCTTGCAAGCGGCGAATTACGACGCGAGCAAGGCGGAATGCGGGATTATCTATGTTGATGAAATCGATAAGATCGGTCGTAAGACGGACAACGTTTCCATCACTCGAGACGTATCGGGCGAAGGAGTTCAGCAAGCGCTGTTGAAGATATTGGAAGGAACCGTTTGCAATGTGCCGCCCCAGGGTGGTCGTAAGCACCCTAACCAGGAGTACGTGCAAATCGATACGTCGAAGATCCTATTTATTTGTGGAGGCGCATTCGTGGGATTGGATCATATTATCAAGAATCGTTCGGATGGAATCACCCTTGGTTTTGGGGCAGAGGTTAAGACGGAAATGAAGGGCGAGGAAGTGATGAAGCGAGTTGAGCCGGAAGATCTGGTGAAGTTCGGAATGATCCCCGAGTTCATCGGTCGCTTACCGGTTATCTCTGTTTTGGATCAACTGAGTGTGGACGATTTGGAAAGTATTTTGCTCAGCACCAAGAATTCCTTAGTTAAGCAGTACTCGAAACTTTTCGCGATGGATGGCGTTAAGCTTAAGATCACCAAAGACGGTGTTCGAGCAATCGCTGAAAAAGCTATCGAATTGAAAACGGGAGCGCGGGCTTTGCGTTCCATTATGGAAGGCATTACTTTGGATGTTATGTACGATGTGCCGTCTCGCGATGATGTGAAAGAGGTCGTGATCGATCAAGGGGTCGTCGAAGGCCGAAAGAGAGCTCAGCTCAAGAAGAAGACTCAGAAGTCCCAAAAGAAGGATGCAGCTTAAGCGAATGTAGTAGGGGCTTGCTTGCGAGGGTCTGAAGGCCTTTGGTTGTGGCTTTCGAGAACTTATCATTCGGGTTATGACTATTTGCATCTATCGTACCGCTTCAGGCGTCGTGGTTTCCCGTGGCGACGAATTCGGCTTCTGGGAAGTCGATTGGGATCAATTGTTTAAAGGCGACACGCTTCGCTCTGAATTGAAGGAATACAATCTCGTTAATGACGCTCGGGCTCGAGAGGCAGTCGAAAACGAATTGTTGCCCCCAGTTGGATCGCAAGAAATTTGGGCGGCTGGAGTTACGTATTTTTCGAGTCGTCTGGCTCGTATGGAGGAGTCGAAGACAGCGGGTGGAAGTGATTTCTATGCAAGCGTTTACAATGCGGATCGCCCAGAGCTTTTCTTCAAATCGGCAGCCCATCGGGTTAAAGGCGATGGTCAAGCGGTTCGAATCAGGGAAGATTCTAGTTGGGATGTGCCCGAGCCGGAATTGACTTTGGCGTTGTCCACGAACGGTAAGATTATTGGTTATACGGTTGGCAACGATATGAGTTCTCGCAGTATCGAAGGCGAGAATCCGCTCTATCTCCCGCAGGCGAAAACCTATGAAGGCGCTGCTGGTTTAGGTCCGTGTCTTTACGTATTGGATACGGAACTGCCAGCATCGACGAAAATCTCACTGAAAATCTATCGATCAGATGCACTCGTTTTTGAAGGTGAAACTGAACTCTCGGCGATGAAACGGAAACCTGAGGAATTGGCTGGCTACTTGTTTCGCGAGCTGAGTTTTCCTCAAGGGTGCTACCTTATGACTGGGACCGGAATCGTTCCGGGCAATGACTTTACTTTGGAATCCGGCGATTGTATTGAAATTGATATCGAAGGACTTGGAACGCTCAAACAGGTCGTAGCCTGACTTTTATGACAATTAAATATCTTCAATTTTTTCGCAAAGTAGCTTTCCTGGAAGGGCTTTCTTTTATCGTCTTACTTGGAGTGTGTATGCCTTTGAAGTATTTTGCGGCTACGCCGGAACCCGTGAGGATAGTCGGATCGTTGCATGGAGGTTTGTTTGTGCTCTATATTGTAGTTCTACTTCTCGTTTGGCGCGAGCGCAGTTGGACGTTTAGTAGAGCAGCGATTGCAGCTCTGATGTCGTTTATTCCTTTCGGGACGATTGTTTTCGATCGTTCTTTGAAGGAAGAAGTCGAAGGAGCTTAGGGCTATAGTTAGGAGTTTTTACCCTCCAATAATGGTAAAGTTTGCGGAAGACTGACTTTTGTTGATCTGTTTGAAAATCGCCTTTTGTTGATCGTCGAGGATATCCAGAATTTGCTCGTTTGACTGGCTACGGGTTTCTTCGAATTGTTGAGGATCGAAGGTGTCTGTTTGCATGTCTATTGATTGGTTATAGAAAATCCCTTAGACTTGGTCTTTTTGATCTTCGCTCAATCCTAGTTGAGGCACGATTTGACTTAACTGAGCGGTCGCCATCATTTCACTACGAGAAGCATTCTCTTGTGCTCGCATCTCATCGTATTTGGCTAATTGTTCTGCGGATAGAAGTTTTTTCCGCTAAGTCGTCAATGTTTCTCTGAGCGATTAACGGAGATTTGGTGCCGTCGCCGCCTTCTTGCATGAATTGTCCGCTCATTCGAGGGCGCATCTGCGTGAACTGAAGCAGCATGATTTTTTCGAGTTGCGAGCGTTGGTTGGCGAATAGGTTTAGCCGAGCAGAGTAAATGTCGAGTCGTCTGTTTACCTGCGCTTTCATCATATCCGCGAAATGCTCGCCGGAGAACGGCATGGCAGTAGCTACTGCTGGCCGTACCGGATTGAATCGTAATCGCTTCTGGAAAATTCGCTTCTTCGGTAAATGTCGGTCTTTCGAGTTTCGATTGCAGCCAAGTATATTCGGTCTGAAGTTGAGCGAGTCCGTTATTGAGCGAGTCGATCTACGCTTTTTGAATGGGTGTCGCCGAGGCTGTTTCTTGCGGTATCGGCGGCTTGGACTTGAAGATCAAGGCATGAGTAAGGAATCTGCTCGCGGACAAGATTATGGAAAAGGCAATTCGAGGGTAGGGAGATTTTTCATCGTTTGAGTTAGTGGTGACAAGTTCGTTCTATGGATGTATAGCAATAACTTACGATTTGGATTCAAGGAGAAGAAATCAAAACTAAGTTCGCGGTTTGAGAGTTTAGTACCCTGTGAATTTCTATCTCCCCAGCTTCCCTCTTGGCCGAGGATTATTGGGAGAAGAGTCACTGCCAAACTTCCGGATTGACGTATACAATTTCCCAGATTTGGACATGCCGAGCATCAGGGTAGGTTGTGATTTTTATGGCTGAGCTCCCGGCTAGTTCGAGAAGATCGACTAGCGTTTGCGTTTCTTCGATTGGGACGGAGGTGTCTTGGGCTCTGTGAAAGGTCAATACTGGCAAATTCTGGGCGAGGGGGAGACCTCGAGGGAGAAACTCGTTCGTGATGCCGGATTTCCTTGGAGGGCGATTGGCAGGTAGATTAAATGGATTGCCTCCGCCGCAGATTGGAATCGCTGCCGCGAAGGTGTTCGGGTAGCGGGATATGAAACTCCAGGTTCCGTAGCCGCCCATGCTAAGTCCAGTTATGTAGAGTCGTCCCAGGTCAATGTCTCCTCGTTCCTCGACAACTTCGTCGATGAGAGCTTTGAGGGCTTGAGTCCGCCACCAGCTATTTTTCGGGCATTGCGGGGAAACGATAATTGCCCTTTGGAGTTCTTTGAATTGGGAGACGAGTTTGGGCGGACCGTGCTTCGTCACTTTTTCGAGAGTGTCGCCGCATTCGCTGTAACCGTGGAGGAAGAGAAGGAGCGGTCATCCCTTGGCTGGTTTCTGGCCAGAGGGTTATTGCAGGAGGTACTCGAGTTGATGGTCACCGACTCGGCGATTCATCTTCTTCGGTAGAGCGTTGTTAGCTCTTATGATTGCTCGTATCTCATTCTCTTTCGACTTCGCTTGAACGATGGCTTCGCCCAGGGGAGGAACCGCTTCCTTGTTCGGTTTGCTATGGCCGACATGTTCGCGCCACGAAGCGCTAATGAAACGGTGACGCTCGAGTATCAGGGGCAACACTTTGGCGATCGAGTTGTTAGCAGGAAGGGCGGAATAGTCGAGCAGCGAATCTATGCCGGGAGCATTGAGCGTTTTTAAGATCGTTCGAGCGATGATGTAGTGACCGCGATCATTGGGGTGGACGCCATCGCCGTATCTATAAGTTGGATTCGTTTTTCGTATAGTGGAAAGGTCGTTTTTCAAGGCCGTATAAATGTCGATGCTGAGAGCCACTCCATCTCGTTTTTCGAGTATCCATTTCCCGTAGTCTTTTAGCACGAAATCATAGTTTTCGTAAGGTGTCTTGTAGCCAAACTCGAGAGCGTTCTTGGAAGCGAGCGTGCGACCGTTTAGGCGCTTGGTCTGAGCGTCGAAAGGAGGAGGGGTCAAAAGTATGATCTCTGAATCGGTTGCTTTGACCTTATCAATCAGTTTTTCCATTCCCTTTTTGTGGGCCTGGAAGCGTTGTTTAGATTGCGGGTGGTAAATGCCGTCGTTCATTCCGTAGCAAATGAAAGTCAGATCGGGTTTCGCTTCTGCGAGGGCGCGATCGATTCGCGTGTGGATATGGGGACGGGGAAAGGGGTGATCGTCTTCGGAGAGTCCGCTGGCGGTTTCGCTGCCCAACCCCAAGTTGATCAAATTGTAATTGCTATCTGGATATAGTTCCCAGAGGTAGGTTTGGAGGTAGGCGATGTAGGTTCCCCCTTGAGTGATGCTGTCACCAAGGAATATAATGTTCGTATCTGGCTTAATGTAGTCGGGCTCAGCTTTGGGTGCAGTGATTGCGATTGCGATTTCGAATAAAGAAAGAGCGAGGGCGGCGAGCAGTCTGCCGAATTTAATTCGATACATGGTTGGGAGCTCTTGGGATGGGATGGGGTGGTTCGTGACGAGTAGGCTGCTTAAATCGGGGTGGAAACACAGAGCAGGTTTCGTATTGCTCGTCAAGTGTGAGGGATGGGGCGTGCGTTATCTACCAAGCCACGCTTTGACGCTGCATGAGCTCTGGATAGACCGCGTCAAGGTCGCCGACGTCGGCCTTGAGTTCGAGAAGCTGAGCTTTCAGTTCTTCTCGAACCTGGGCGTAAGCGGGGTCGTCGTAGACGTTGTTTTGCTCATAGGGATCTTTCTCCATGTCGAAAAGTTCGAGTCGAGCTGGAGTGGCTTCTGGTTTGGTGGCACCCCAAGATGAAATTTGGTGAAGATTGGCTTCGTTGATTTCCTCGCCGGGACCAAAGGCCCAGATTTCTTCCATGTTCGGATGAAGGGCGAGGCCGTAGTAGAAGATAAGTTTGTAGCGCTGGGTGCGTAGGGCGTAATGGGCTGGTATGTCGTGATGAGCACGATGCATCCAGTAACGGTAGTAGGTAGACTGACGCCAGTTTTTTGGAGTGTTGCCACCCAGATTTTTGCGGAAAGAACGCCCTTGCATAGGCTTCGGCGTCTTCGCTCCAGCATAGTCGAGAATTGTCGGGGCGAAATCTACGTTGTTAATGATGTCTTTGTTAATGCTATTCGCTTCGATTTCCTTTGGAAATCGAGCAATGAAGGGCATGCGCATGGATTCTTCGAATGCCCAACGCTTATCGACGTGATCATGCTCGCCGAGCATCATACCTTGGTCGCCGGTATAGATGATGAGCGTTTCGTCTTCGAGGTCCTGTTCTTTCAGGTAGGCGAGGACTCGGCCCACATTTTCGTCAACCCCAGCGACGCAGCGCAAGTAGTCCTTCAAGTACCGTTGGTATGCGGCTCGGGTTTGGGCTTTTTCATCCATGCCTGTGATATCAAGAGGCCCACCTGGCCAGAAATCGTTTTGCATGCGGGCTACTCGATTGCGGATTTGATTGGTGGGGCCAAGCGTGCTGCCATAGTCGCGCGAGCCATCGGAACGATCGCTTTTATCTTCGAACAAACTGTGCGGTTCGGGGATATCGACATCAGCGTAAAGCTCGTCGAAGCGGGGCGCGTATTCCCAGATTCCGTGGGGCGCCTTGAAGTGGCACATGAGGAAGAAGGGTTTATCGGTGTCACGTTGTTCGCTCAGCCATTTAAGCGTCTCGTTGCCTATCACATCGCTGGAATGGCCTTCGTAGACTTCTCCGCCATCGTTGTGGTCCTGCCAGGGTTTGCCTTTTTCTTTGAGCAGCGGGTTAAAGTAAAGGCCTTGTCCGGGAAGCACCTTGTAATAGTCGAAACCGATGGGTTCTGAGTGAAGGTGCCACTTGCCGATGATTGCAGTCTCGTAACCCGCTTTTTGGAGCTCTACCGCAAGATTGGGTTGGTGATCGCGGTCCCAAGTATCGACCAACGTCATCAATCCGTTTTTGTGACTGTATTGGCCGGACAAGATGGATGCCCGACTGGGAGTACAAATGGAGTTGGTGCAGTAGACGTTCTTGAAAAGCATGCCCTCGCTGGCCAGTCGATCGATGTTCTCGGTTGGGCAGACTTCCTTGAGGTGACTACCGTAGCTCCCAATACCCTGCCAAGTGTGGTCGTCAGCCATGATATAGAGGATGTTCGGTTTCGAGGCGTGAGTGTCGTTGAGCAATAAGGCGATCGATAGAATGGCTAGGGCTGAGGTTAGATTTGTTGAAGTCATATTGAAAGGGGGTTTCATTTTAAATAAACTGGGACGTGCTAGTTTTTTAATGAATCTGATGATTTGAAATGTCGACAACCGATTTTTGGGAGATGGTATACCCCCAAATTCTTATCCTATGATACGCTGTGGATGCGAGTAGACATTCATCTTCGGGTGGCGGAGAAAACCGACCAGTGTTTGGCCGGATTCCCTGGCGAAAGAAATCGCCAGAGATGAAGGAGCGGAAACGGCAGCTACTATCGGTATTCTAGCAGCCAGAGCTTTTTGGATGATTTCGAAGGAAACCCGACCGCTTACCAGGAGAATATGATTTTCCAAGGGCCAGAGATCGTTGAGCGCTGCGTATCCGATGACCTTGTCGAGAGCGTTATGTCTTCCGACATCTTCGCGAAGGCAGAGGAGATTGCCTTGGCTATCGAATATTCCCGACGAGTGGAGTCCGCCCGTTCGGTCGAAAACGACTTGGTTCTTA
>Ga0233432_10003275_pt1 | contig 14723 bp, 13 predicted proteins | sample SI_122_August201_6_FD_179870 | JGI IMG/M metagenome (GOLD analysis project Ga0233432, IMG submission 179870) | Seawater microbial communities from Saanich Inlet, British Columbia, Canada - SI_122_August2016_10_MG | ecosystem: Environmental > Aquatic > Marine > Inlet | place: Canada: British...
TTTTCACCCACTTTTGTGCATTGTTGGAGTACTTGTTCATAATAGTCTTCTTCGTCTTTTCGATGAGCTTTGACTGCTGGTTGGTCACGTGCACGTGACTGCAATTGGGGCACTTGTGTCCAGTGGGAGTGTAAGAGGTATGGCAATGTTTGCATGTGATCTTGGACTTTTTGAGGCGTTTGGTGCGCAACTTTCTGATCATGATCTCCTTGGCATACTCCTCGCAACGTGGGTCGTCTTTTTCGAGAAGCTTTGTCTTGAGTTCTTTGCGTTGTACAGCCATGAGTTTTTCGAGCTCCTCGTCATACTTTTTGTCACCCGGCTTGCAGCCATCCTTTGTCCTCGAAAGCTTGAGTTTGGCCGCCTTGGCAATGTTGCTCTCCGTAATTTCACAGTATCTTTTGCGAACATCGTTGCGCACCTTTTCAGAGTTCTTCTTTACGAATTCTACCATTTTATTATCGTAGGTCTTCTTCTTTTGCACATCCTTCTGTTCTTTTTCTTTCTTATCCTCTTCATTCATGGTCTCATCAGTATCCTTAATCTTGAGTTCGTGGTCTTGTTGAAATGCGTCTTTGAGAATTTGTTCGAGTGTCTTGTCCGCAGATGTCTTCGTAATGTCATTGTCCATTTCGCGGTTGTACAGTGTCACCTTGCTGTTGAATCCCGATTGCTCACGGATTGCGTCAAAGGCCGTAATCTGTTCATCCACCTTGTTCCGAACGAAACGCTTAACAGAACCGTCCGATTTTTCGCGTTCAATGCCAAAAACTGAATCCACACCTCCAGAGGAAACCTTGTTGGCGCTACCGTATGCCAAGCACGCAATCGGCTTGTGCTGTTCTCCAGCCGTCCTGCGAGCTCCAATTTCACTGAGTTGATCGCATGGAAATGCCGTCTTGGTCTTATCAAACGCGTTGGCAAGCGACTTGTGGTATCCCAGCTTGCCGTCCGCAATTCCCTTGAGCACTTCACGGTCCACGTCCATATCGAGATAAATATTCGGTTTGAAATCGGAACCCACCACCTTTTCCACATTTTCGAATTGAGATTCGAACTCCGGCACGTGCTCGTTTGCAATGTCAATGGGATTTTTCATAACATCACCTGTCTCCTTGGCCGACTTTTTCGCATCGGCAATCTTCTGCTGAGTAAAGTGCACACGGCAAGTGGCTTTGCCTTTCACTGCCTGTTTGTAACATTCCAATGTGTGTGCAATATCGCCTTGACTCTTATTCTCGGATGTCATTTTATCCACGATACTCTGGCAAAATTCAGCAAATACGGTCATCTCGTCAAGAACTAGATGAGCAACACATGGCAAACTGCTGTTGTCGTAAAGATATGTGGTGATAAATCCTCCTCCATTGTTGATGAAAAACGGGACGTCTGGCGCCTTTTCAGCCGGTGGTTTTGCCGCCTTCGTCGTCTTTTCCTTCTTTTCACCCGTCTTCTCCAAAGATTTGTCGGCGTTGGTGGTATCGGTGGTATCAGCCGCATCGACCACATCCATTGGGGTGGTCACAGCATCGTCATCGGAATCAGCACCAGAGGGCATGACGAATGATGTCAAGTGATATCAAGTGATGTTAGGTGGTTGTGTGTCTTTGAAAACAAGATAGCGTGGAAAAACAAAAAAATGCTTCTCTGTAATCTAAAACACAAGCAGCTTTCGACTGTGCTTACGCGTATTTGATCAAAAATCATTTTTAAAAAAAACATATTTGAATACGCTAAAACTCATCAATCCAATCACAACTACTCTTATAATATCGCCCTTTACGGTCTTGAGACCCGTCGCGCCTCTTCCACACCTCTTCGAATGTCGCTTGGAGTGTACGTGAACAAAATACGTCACGTTGAGCCGGTGTTGACAAATTATCAAGATATTTTATGTCTGGGTGATGACGATTATCAAGATAATTTACGACGTGTGTTAATTCGCAGTTTGCAAGACCATTCAGTCACAAGTCATGCCCTTTTGACGTCATTTTCCAAGACTCCGATTTTGGACGAGCTTCCATGTCCATACAGGGCTGACGAGGGTCCTTTGCACAAATCGATTTGCGTTGGAGGTTGCATGCTTAATCTTGGCAATGGGTTCTGCCTACCTGTGGTTTTGTTTCAAGATTCCACCCGTTTGAATGCACTTGTGCTCAACACACCATTACATTACTTGTACAAGATGCTACAAAAACCTGTTGAACGCTCTCCCATGGAGCAGGTCGTGCATGGAAATGCGTTTTCAAAAATCGTCGATGCGCGCATGAAACACGAAAATCTGAACTATGATGTTTCCTCCAACAAATCGGCAATTCGACCGCTTGCCTCCATCGTTCCATATCTGTTTAGACCCGAGAATATCGCTCAGATGTGGGCTTTGTATTCGATTCTACCAAGGACAAGCGTGCCAACTGAAGCAAAATTGACGCTTGGACGTGTGGAATTCAACACCACGTCTCAATTTCCGCCACCAGAAGCATTTGAAGCCTTTGAAACAGATACAGATTTTGTTGTAAACACATGCCAAAAAAGCTTTCAATACATCATCAACACCTCGTTGAATTACAAACTGAACCACTCTTTACAAGCGCACATTCCTCACCACCCTTTTCCCATTCCCTCTCTCATATATTGGCCATTTGACGGTATGAAAACCTGCAAAACTGTACTTTATGAGTGTGACATACAAAAGACCTACGATAAGATGACTTTACCGGGCTCCGTTATTGTCGTATTGCAAGACGATACGCACAATTTTTTTGTTCATGGGACAGATTTAGGAGGCAAAACATACGGTTTAGACGACCTGCTCTACCAGCTGAATTTCGACCCACCCGAATTTGTCATCATTGCGCACTTTAGATCAAAACGTGTCGTCAATGTCGAGCAAGTTGTGAATAGTGTGAAGAAGGCTCGATACGAACAAAGCGATAGGAGTTCTAATCCTGGAAAAGATTTGGCAAACTTGCTGATGGGAACTGTTTCTTAATCATTTTTTGGATGGGGGTCTTCGCAATCGATCAGCAATGGCTTAGAAGATTTTCCCCATCCTCCACCAATTCCGCCCCAGATCCCACCCGTTCCACCCATCTTCCCTGCCCATTCTGTCGGTACTATGAACGTGACATGGTGTTGATTTCGTTGTTCGTCAAGCACGATCCGTGTAGGAGCGGCGGTGTGAAGCATTCGAAACAATGGCAGTAACCACGGTATCAGCGTGCATCCACACATCAATGTGTATGGAGAATATATGTTTGGAACGGAATCGATAACGTCGGATGTGAGCAATCGACATGTTTTGAGTATTGCAGCTAAAAACACCGGTGTAGACGTCTCTGCACGCGCTTGTAAGCACATTGATCGCATGCGCGTTGACTCACTTGCCAAACGATCCTCGGAACACATGCGTAACACCTCCCAATCGTGCTGTCGTTCACTTGATAATATTATGTATTGTTCGACCAAACGTGTAAAACTGTGCGCCATTCCATAGATCAATCCGGCTAAAACGATCAAACCAGATATGTTGCGTAACACGATTTCTAATCGTCTCCCATCCAATGACAGCAAAGACAAGCCACTCATGAACCTTTAGAAAAGGTTCACGAAACTAATGTCGTTGTTCAAATAGTTCTAATTATAGCGTCTTTATATAAAAACAAAACCATGTCCAGTTTCGAAAGAAGATGACAGAACATCGTATTCCTCACAATGTCCACAATCCGCACTTACTCGTCCTAGCTCAACAAAATGATGTCATTATGTCATCCGCTTCACTCCTTACAAATGATTTTGCACACGTTGCACCGACCGCAATGCTGATCGAAGATCAATCTAACTTTGAAGTATTAAAACGCTACATTAATCAATTGTTAAAATATAAACATCTTGTAAACGTGCTTGGACCTGCGGTCCTTCACACTGCTGCACAGGAAGTCGACGGACAGGCGCTGCTCTCTCAGCATGGGCTTTTAACATCAAATGGTGGCACCTCTCGAATAAAAGCATGTACAAAGCAATTACTTACACACGCACAACGAACAAATCGTCATCAAGACCTTTGTCAAAAATTACATGACACGGTCGCACAGCTACGCTAAGAGCCTTTGGGACCGAATCGAAAACTGATCCAAAAAACAGTGACACATGCAAACTGACGACTCGTTTGTGCAAAACATCGCCGAGCGAACGGGTCGCTCTGTTAACATACACACATATCACATCGCATTTCTAGGTTTTGAACACTTTCTTTCACAGCCATCACAGCCATCGCAACCAACTCCTTGTGATAAACCAGATCAGAAAGAAGAACAGGGAAAAGAGGTGCTCAGTAACTTGCCATCCGCTTTGCCATCTGATAGCTTCTAGCACGATTGTTGAGCGCTTGCGTGTGCAAGCTCGATTTGAACGCGTCTGCCGCAGAGGCGTAATGCGTAATTAGGAATCGTACCTGATTGTACATTGAAATTTCATTGTTGTTTTGCATAGCGACCGTGCCTGTAAAGTCTTGCGACGCGGTGTTGAGCATATGCTGCAAACCCACGCCCATTGCACTAAAGTAAGGAGCACCACTCATGAAATCCATGCTGTTTTCTTTAGCAGAGGTCGCTTGGTGTGTCCAGTTTTGCTCGATTTGATAGGCCGCTTGATATAACTTCTTGTAGCACCCACTGTCATATCGAGTGTACACTTCGTGCACCACCGGCAAAGTATCGACGGTCTCCACCTTGTGTGTATCCGCATCTTCTACAGGGTTGGGACGTGCGGACGCTGTAAAGGTCATTGTTGTATGGTCTCCATGCCCTTCGGTTGTCAATGTCATCTTCAAGTTGTGCTCCATGTAAGCATTTGATTCGTATTGAATTGAGTTGACAGTCTTGTGCACTTTGGGAGAAGGGTACGATCCATTGTACATGGACATGTACTTGCCGTTCAAATCATAAATCAAACGATCGTCGGCAACAGACAATTCTTTGATTTCTTTTTTGATCTGGCAGTCCATAGCAATACGTGGAGCCATGGATCGAGCAATCCCTTCACGAAGAGAATTTGCATCCAAAGTGAACGTTGCCTTTGATGATGGTTGTTCTACACGACGTCGAACACTCATGTTTTTGATATACTTTCGATATTACCTGATACTACCTGATACTACCTGATACTACCCGTCCCCATTTATACATACATTTATATATCATACCTAGGAAACAAACAAACTCTATACAACACCGAACCTTTAGAAAAGGTTCACGAAAGGAACGTTTAGAAAAGGTTCACGAAAGGAGGTTCCCATTACCCTTTTACCATCCCCTTCACCATCTCATTTTCACACAACCCTCTGGACGACTCATATCCCGCGATTGGACATTTTTGACATGGTCGGCTGCACTCTCAAGATCGCGATGGCAGCCAATACGATATCAATTGTCAAATAAATCAAAAACACTATCGACATTGTGATGAACAAACTCGAATCCACATGATCTGATTTTTCACAAACAGTAATTGGATCGCGCATAACTTCATAACTTAAATAAAGTCATTCTTTATATTTCATTTGATTTGCTCTGTTATTCGCATGGCGGTCATGGCGATAGTCGGTCCCGCCATGACCGAAAAGACCGAAAATATAGTCGTGGCAACAATGCGCACGTCAATATGCAGCGAACGAGCAAACGACCAGGCGGTCGGTGTCGAGTACAAGTCGCAAATCACCACCGCAATGCTGATCGTCTGTATAATCCAAAAGATTGTGGCGATGGTCATCAAAATCAAATCGCCTATAGGCCAACGTTTGTGCACTCCCATCACCAGACCCGCGCAGCTGATTGAAAAGAAACAGCGCGAGATGCACACGAGCGATATCAACACCGCCGTGAGCATTCGCACCACTGTGTCGAATGTCGAACTTCCACCGTGGATTGGTGCCACCGTGAATGCCAACATGGTCGTGCACGACACGTCGATCACCGCGGAAGATCCACCCAAGAACAGTGGCACCGATTCAAAAACCAATACTTTGAAACGACGCATAGAGCAATCCACATGCAAAAGAGTCCAGTGAATCAGTGAAGCCACGCCCGCTGTCAACTCCGTGGTGAGCACACGGCGCAACCCGTCCGCCTCCAAAACATGCCATCGAAACAACGGAATGCAGACTCGCACCAATGCCGCCACGAACGTCAAAACACCACGCTCGATCGTGATGTTCTGAGGTTGAGACACCTTGCCGTTCACCATGGCCTCGATGCAACGTACAAAAATGCTGTCCACCTTTACACTCACATCTGAAGAGCGCACGTACACGATTGCAGCGGCAAATATCATCAAGAACAATCGTATGATCGCCAAAAACATCATGTCATCTTGCGTAGCCACGTACTGAATCTCTTCCAATGAATGATCCACGCGCGCGCCCAAACACCCCGTACCGCTGCTCTTACCATTTGTGCCACCATTCTTGTTGCTAGTTTTCACATCACCAATCACAAGTATCATGTCAAACGTAGCGGCGTACGTGTAACTCACACTCGGCTCTTGTCGACATGCAGAGTTGGCACACGCGTCCTTAACTAATATGTTTGAAATGTCGTTTTTTTGATCCTTTTCTAAAAGTTCAGCGCATTTGCCCTGTCCTAACTCGTATGTTTCATAAAGTTTTGAAAATTGCGTGTTTTGCAACATTCGATTCATTGGAGTGGAAAAGGTCATTTGAGGTGAAGCCAGCTCCATCGGGAACATCATAATCTCTTCTGAACAACGAGCACGCCGCACTATCGATTCGCTCCATATATTGTTTTGCATATACTCGATAGATGTGTACATCATCCCGTTTTTCATATGAGTTGTAAGCTTGTCAAAATCAGATGGAATTGTGTCACAGGTTGTCTCCTTTTTTGAACACAATCGATGAGAACTTAACCGATACGCCCGGTTCGCAGACATCACAAACGATCCATCCAAACCAAGAGAACGCTCCAACATCGGAAGCGCGTCTTGCCTTGATATCTTCATCGAATCAACGACGTGCACACGCTGCTCACCCTGGCTCATCACAACCATGTCCGAACAAATCTCCTCTTGCTTCTCTTCGTCGTAACTACACTCCAATGTTGAACTCCATCGTGGATTATTCGAATACAAATGCACACTGCTGCTCTCCAAGGAGGTTTCAAATCGTAACAACAACCGGTACTCATGCACGGGCGTTCCGCTCAAATACACGATTTCATTGTAATGGGCGTGGCGAATTACTTCAAAACACAAACCTTTTTCGTTTGCGATGCGAGGCGGAGGCGACTGTGTGCACACCAGTCCTATGCTGATAAAGCTTACATGTGCCAAAAATAAGGCCATTACCGCATACATGTATGAAGATCTGCATTTGATTTGTCGGAGTTGTCGCACATGAACCCTCATTCTATTCAAATCATGACCAGGTCCTGCAAAAGCCGACAGCTGTCTCAACCCCGTTCGATTTGTTCGACCAATTCCTTTTTTTACACCTAGCAAAGACTCTCTTTCAAGAGCAACGGTCACGTCCATCCGTGATGATACTGCCACGCGGTATATGAACTTGTCAAACCTGCCCTACCACTCTTCTTTGCTCCATCTATATAATCGACACACTCAACAACTAGCCGACACAACCCGCCGATTGTGCTCACAAACCGACCAACCGATAAACCGACAAGTCTGAAATCTCAAAAACCATCAAATGTACACTAGTTTATACCATTCATCGATTGATTCCAATATGATTGAAGACACCAAACTCACCAACGATACCAACTCACTCGCCAAAGACTTTGCCAAAGATCCGGTGTTTGAAAAACCGATTGCGGGAGGGTTTGAATCACCCGGGACCTCCAATACTTCCACAAGACAACAGGTACCCGATTCCTTTTATCGAGGAATGAATCTTGATTTACAAGTGTTGCAATCGCAATTCACAATTGATATTGGTGCTGTGTTCCACAACTTTATGTCATTCGATACGAAAGGCATGCTCTCTAATAAGATTTGCCATGAGCTCATGACCTGGGAAATTAACACAACCCAACGTCAAACGGTACTCATGTACACTATCGCCTTTGCCAATTTGGACAAACTGAAACCTTCTGTAGACGATATCACGGAGTCGTTAACACAGTACTTTGGAGATCCCGTTGACCAACCAGATGAACGCCACGACGAACGCCACAATCAAGCAAAAATGATCATTGAAGCTTGGTGGCAAAAGGTTTCGAATCACCCTGATAAACCCGTTCCATATCACTGGTTTGATGTGAACGCCGAACTGAACATACAATTTACACACATAGCCATGTGCCTGCTCTCCATGAGCTAAAAATAATACTGTTCGCTAAAATAAAATCTAAGCCTTTTTGTGAACCTTTTCTAAAGGGTCCTTATGGTCGATTTTACCCAGATTTTTGCCGATATGGACTCGAGTATTGAATCATCGAATAAACCTTTTTTAGATGAAGAGCAGCGATTACGCGAGAGTACAGATCCCAAAGAGCATCTGTGCGACACGCATTGTCCTCACGTCGTGCCACAAGAGTGCAACCGAGAGACGGTTCAATATGTCTGCCCTATCAGCGGTAAGATAAACCTCATCGATACAAAATGGGATACGACCATGGCTATGAAACACTCCGATTGTGAAACATCTAAATCCTATTGTAAACTTCATCAAAAGAATGTAATCGTCGTTCAAGAAGACGATGTCGTCGCCATGGACAGTTCTCAACGAGAACCCACCTTTCGTAACACACCCAAAAGTAACAGAGAGACAAATCTTACCGAAACACACCTCATGATGTGCACAATTGCAAACAAAACCATCTATGAAGCGTTGGATGTCATGAACCCAGCACCACGATCACTCGAACAAATTCGACAAGATTTATTAAGTACAATTGAAAATGACCGAACACAAAACATTCGACCTTTTACGCTGTCCTACCTGCATGACATGCTCATCGAAGCGCACCGACGCTATTCAAAACTGGTGATACGGAGGAGACTCTACCAACATGCCCATCAAAAATCCACTCTATTTGAGACGTTTGTATCTCTTTTATCACAATTGTTTACCACTTTATGGATCATCACCTCTAACAATCAAATCCGGCGACGAGAAGTCGATTCTTTCAAAACATTTACACAAAGCTTGTTGAACTGTCTACACAGCGGCATGCGCATTTCAAACCGACCCATCCTTCCCCAGGGTATCCTATTCTTCCACGATTCCAAACGCAAACAACGATCCGAATCGGCACATCAAGCGTTGCAACAAGTGCAAACGAAACTCGGGACTCTATCAGATAACAGGCAAGCAGAACAATTTCAACAGTGCACACGTCTGTCAAAGCAAATCGAATTTATTCACGATCGGCTTCTTACTGAAGATTTGCCAGCGAGCTAGGAAGCAAAGACGTGTAGGCCGACTTTTCGCGGTACAGCATGCTCTGCTCGCCAGTCATGTGCGACGTCTGGTTCTCAATCCAATCCGTAAGCGTAAACGCCGGACGCTGTTCTGACACCGGCGTCGAAGACTCCTCCTTCGTCTCAATGCCCATTGATGCGGGCGGCTTCTCACGTTCGATGAGCTGAGAAAATTGGTGCGTCTTGACAGTAGGGTGCGTCTGGCCCAAAGCCTCGTACTTTTTCATCTCCAGTGCAAACTTTTCAATCGCCGACTGTTTGACAGTGCACTCCTCCGTCAGAGCAGTGTTCTTTTGACGGAGAGTCTCCACTTCGGCACGCGCCTCATCGCGCTCCTTGGCAAGTGCCTGCACATCCGCAGCGCCAGCCTCCAGTGTTTCGATTCGGTCACGCTGACGCTTGTCACGCACAGAGGCCGTCACCAGCACACGCCCTATCTTCAAAGAAGCAGTGGGATTCTCATCTTTGCACATGTTGCTTGCCCACGTCGTCATCTCCTTGTGCTCCGCTTGATATGGCTGAGCCGCCTCATCCGCGCTCAACATGTTGAAAAACTCGTGAACCTTGGGCCCTGTAATCTCGAGAGCCGAACGTTTCTCATCATGATATCCACGAATAATCTCATCCTTCTTCGCCTCGGACGCCTTGACCTCCGATACGGCCTTCTCTGCATCCGCCTTTTGTTGCTGCAATTCCATCACCTTGGTCTCCAAATCCGCAATACGCTTACGCTCCGCATCTGAAGTTTGCTCCATGAGAACTCGATCCACAAAACACAGTCAAATCCAACCGACACCAGCCAGCTCTCAATCAACGCGCTTCCTTTTGATACTCGCTACAGACTTCCTTTTATTGATAGCGGGGGATTTGGCCGCGTTCGAATCACTGCACACTCACCGTAAGCACTTGCCCGAAAAGTTGAAGACACACGCCTGCCTGGTCCATTGTTTTTTGATATCCACTTTGTCACACATCCAGGACGGGCTCCTTGCTCACACACGCTCAACTCGCGATTGATGCGAGAAATCACATGGCCATTGCCATCGTGAATCAGTTCCGTTCCAAGCGAAACGCCACGCTCTTTTCCTGACTCGATACGACGAATTGCATCCTGATCCGTGATCACCGACTCGCACATCAACGCACCAGCATCCTCGCCACGAGATGGCTGATAGGAGGTGAGGACCTTACCAATCGGTGCCGATTTCGTATCGTGCTCATGAAAAACCGGCAAACCCGCCAGATTTGTCGTCGCAATCTCCGCGTCATTCAAATCCGCAGGGTGACTGTGACACTCCCGAGCAGGAGGGTGCGCCACAGATGTAATGCGAAGCGTAGACGTTGCATTAGACGCCAGATTAGACATCACGGACACTTCCAACAAAAAATCACCGCCTTCTCACCTATTTACTCTCAGTGGTCGCAACCTGTTCTCCGTTGTTCCTAGCGTCTAAACCTTTTTATATCTCTAAACTCTTTTTCAAAAACAAATTTCACAAACACACAAAAGGAAGACTATGGAAATGTGTGACAAGTGTACGATTCTTATGATACGATGTTATACAATTCTCAATGAAATTCGATATTTTCAAACGATGGCAATTCTCGAATGGCTTCAACCGATGCGAAGGGTGATCGTGACCTCCGCCGTCTTGGCACCCGAACGAGAGGCCTGCTCCGCAAGCTGAGAGACAATGTTGGCTCCAACGTCAATCGAATTCATCGAATTCGAATCCGTCTTAGCACGCTTCGCCGCACTTGCCGCGCTTGAAGCACTTGCCGCGGCCTTGCCATCCGTCTTGGAGTCAGTCTTACCGTCGACTGATTTCTCCGCCTTTTCGACCTTGTCAGTCTTGCGTTTTGCAACCTTTTCAGCCTTTTCCTTCTTTTTTTCATCGTCAACAACTGTCTTCTTCACCTTGACTTGGCCTTCCTTTAGCAGATCCGACCACTCTTTTGCATCGTACTTGATCGGAATACGCATGGTATCCTCCGTAATCTTCCCCGATTTCACAAGCTGGTCAATGTTGTCGCCACGCTTAATGTCCGGATCATTGAGCCACTTCAACTGAATCGTAGGCGGCACGTGGAACATCTCGCCCTCCTTGATCGGAATGTCATTCTCACCTGGTTCGTCCAATGCCTTCGGACGAACGATAAACATGCGCGAAAGGTAACGCGTCTCCACCGGCGCATTCTTCAAACTCCCATCCGCAGAAGTCACCTTGGCACCATCGTTCAAATTTGCAACCGCGTCGAAAAGGGCAGTGTTACCATTCGTCAAACGTGTGTAAAACTCATCATATTTCTCATCAATCGGAGCCCCTTCCTTGAGATATGTCTTTGCGTTGCGAAGAATCGCAGCCTCGGCGTGAGTCAACGGGAAGAAATGCCCCTCCTTTGCACGGCGACGGTGACGAATCAACGCTCCCTGGGGCTGCTTGCACTCCTTTTTGTTCTTCAAAATGAAAGCCTCCACAGATCCAGACGTCTCACGGTACGACACCCACTCCTCCGCAGTGGCTTCCGGTCCCGGAGGCTCCAACTCATGTGTTTTTGTCTCAACTTCGTAAGGTTTGTTGCCATTGGGCAGATTCTTCCAGTTTTGAAAAGGGCGAGAGAATTGCTCATAATCCTTGGATGTGTACACCTGCTGCTGTGTTGCCTTGTGCGGACGGGGCTTCTTCTCCTTAGCCTCCGCCTTCGAGTCAACGACCGGCTCATCCGTGTCTGCAGACGACATTCTATGTGAATTTATGCTTCAATAGTTAGCTGATGTGGTGGCTCCGACCCGTTGAAATCTTTTTAGCGTATCCAATCGATCTTTTCGTGTATTTCTGCACACATTTTGCTCATTTCCCGCCTTGTAACCGCTTTTTTAACCGTCGCACCCGCCAGCTCAACCCGCCAGCTCAACCCGCCAGCTCAACCCGCCACCATCAACCTGACTCCCACATCCTCCAAAATGGTGTCCCCACTGCCCCAGCATTTTTATGCTGCAGGCTATGCTGCCGCAGCAGATATTTTATATTTCACTAGCAACCACAGCAGACTCTGCTGCGAGTTGCTGTGAACAATCTCGCAGCGAGATTTTGACGAAAAAAGTTGCGTGTGAACGCCCCGCCCTTCGCCCGAGTCGGATTTGTCGCCAAAAGCTAAGTCGCGTTCAAGGGCCCTGGAACGAGACATAATTCTGGATTTGAGCGCTCAAACGGTCCGAAAAACAGGCCTTTTTACATGATTTTTGAGGCGTTTTTGCAACAAAGCGAGCACTTTTGATTTGTAACGGAAATAGGTCATTGCTTAGGCTGTAGCCTATCGATAGGTCATTGCCTAAAGATGTACGCTTATTTAAGAGTAGATTGTGTTGCAAACGCTAAAGGTGTAAAATGACTGTCGTAAATATGCTTGTATCTATTACATTTGTCCATTTTAAAAAGGCGATAGCGGATACAAAGGCCCCGACCCTTTGTACTTGAAATAGTCACGTAAATGCGCCACGTTATAACAATCGTTCTACCTAATCGCCTCGCTCCAAGTAGCTGATGGCGGCCTCGCTCATGCTCCTCTGGTGGGAGTCGCAATCTTGGTTTATACCAGCAGGCCACTTGATTCGTCCTTCTCGAAAATAGATGATAATATCATTTTTCGTTACATGATCCATGCAGTTGGACGTCTCCTTGAATAGGCGCATCAGCCCTTTACAGGTTTTTGGAAGCGTTCCCCACAACATTGCATTATATATCATCATTTCGATATGCTTAATGCATTCATTAGTGTTTATTTCGGCCTTTCCTACCTCCCGACTCTCCATGGCCCAACTGCAGTGGGTAGGCGTTTATCTGGTGTTAGGGTCAGATACTGTCATTTTAGCGTATTTATACATTTTTACAGAATATTGTTTGAGCATTCACTCTCCCATCCCACTCTCCCATCCCACTCTCCCACCTCACTCTTCAGCGTCGTCATTGTTATCGTCATCGTTGTCGATATTCTTCTCAGCATCGAGTCTGCGTCTCTCCATACTCATGCAAAAATCGCGCAAATCCTTCACCGGGTCTGGCATGAGAGTGTTGGATCTAGGAGTTTGTCGCATAAATGTGCTAGACATTTTGGCAACCCTGTCTATAGGCTCCTTGTTTCCCTTTGTGATTGACTTGAGTTTAGCAAATAGATCATTTCTTTCCTTGCGCACTCGTTCGTATTTCTTTAAAGCAGTTTTGTAATTATCACATGATTCCTTGACTGTTTTCTCACTTTGGTTTAATTTCTCATTCTTTTCCTCCAATTCTTCCGTTTTTAATTCGAGTTCCTTACGCAATTCTTGCTCTGTCTTCTTGTTGCTTTCAATGATATTTTGCTGTAATCCAATCGTATAATCTTTGATTTGTAGTTGTTTATTGACATCCGGTGGCATGAATGTATACTCCTTTGTAATGGCCTCGCATAATGTTATCTTTGCCTTTTGTTCAGGTGCTTCTAGCGGAAGTGGCAGTGAGGGTAGTACAGATGTCAAAACAGAGTCATACAAACACGATTTTGCCTTCAATGCTTCGACATCGCGACGTAGAGACTTCAACTCATCGTCCGCATTGGTAGTTGTGGTTGTTACCGTTGTAATAGATGTGTTCGATGTTACAACAAGAGCACGTGCATTCTTTTCTGGTACTTTGCCCTTGAATTCTGTACACTTGCGAAGATGCTTCAAACACTTGGATGCTTTGTCTGTTTTCAATAACGACTCTTTGATTTCTACAAATTGTACATTGCAATGCGGGCATGTAATTGGAATATATCGATCTTCTTCATACGGGGGTGCTTTTGAGCGAGTGGTGACAACATCTCCTTCCACAAAATTATCGTACTTGGACATTTGATTTATGCGTAGTTTACGTAGTTATAGCACTGTTTAGTTCTTGTTGCTTCTTAATTTAAACTTAGCGTTTGTTTTTGACAATACACACTGCTAGGCAATGACCTATCGATAAGCTACAGCCTAAGCAATGACCTATTTCCGTTACAAATCAAAAGTGCTCGCTTTGTTGCAAAAATGCCTCAAAAATCATGTAAAAGGGCCTGTTTTTCGAACCGTTTGAGCGCTCAAATCCAGAATTATGTCTCGTTCCAGGGCCCTTGAACGAGACATAATTTTTGGCGACAAATCCGACTCGGGCGGAAGGCGGGGCGTTCACACGCAACTTTTTTCGTCAAAATCTCACAGCGAGATTGTTCACAGCTAGGCAATGACCTATTGATAAGCCAGAGCC
>Ga0233432_10003276_pt1 | contig 14720 bp, 12 predicted proteins | sample SI_122_August201_6_FD_179870 | JGI IMG/M metagenome (GOLD analysis project Ga0233432, IMG submission 179870) | Seawater microbial communities from Saanich Inlet, British Columbia, Canada - SI_122_August2016_10_MG | ecosystem: Environmental > Aquatic > Marine > Inlet | place: Canada: British...
AACTTATCAAACTTGCTTGACGCTGAACTCATAGCTACTACTTAATTGTTTGGTAAGATTAATCGGGGTCAGAACAACATTATTTGATTTCCGCTCTCTCTGACCCTGATTCAATTTTCTTTACCACTATTTTATTTATTACTATGGCGCCAAAGGATTGCCGCGGGGCTCATAGGTCGCATCATACTTGTCAGGAATGCCACTATCTGAGCTGATATAGCGTTTCGAGATCAACCACTTGCCATTCATCTTGACCAGGGCGGAATCCTCGCGGCCCTGTTCATAGAGATTAGGGGCCTGTCCCACACCCGGATTCAACACCCCGGTCCACAACACATGAGCAACAGCAGTGTCGCCTTCTATTTCAATCACGGCATTTGTCAGCAGCATATGACCGACACCGCGATTTGCTCTTGCCTCAGCTTCTTCGCTACCTTCAGGATTGGTATAAAGTGCCGCAATTTCATCGTGGCCAACCGCAATCATGCCATCCACATCAAGCAGTGCATCTGCTGTGAAATACTCTGCCATTTCATGCGCATTACCCTGGGACAATTCATAATAGTAGCGCACCAGAAGATCCTCGATCTGAATTCGATCCAGTAGAGTCTCCATGGTGGTTTCCTGCGCATTGATCGGTGAGGCCAACAACAACAAAGCCAATGCTGCAGTGACTAGTCGCCGTCCTTGCGCTAGGCTCTGGTTAAAAAATGTGCTTCCGATCATTTTTATTCCTCTTTTTATGTTTTGAGCTTTTAGTTTTTAGCTTAATGTGACTTTTCGGGCGGACGATATCCGCCATGTCGGATGACGGGCTGCGCCCTTTTCCGACCTACGCCTTTTCACTTTTCACTTGTACCTTTTAACTTGTACCTTGTACCTTTTTTCAATCAATCAGTAGCAAAACAATACAATAAGCCGGCACCACCCACCTGAATGAAATTCTGTTGTGTGCATCCTGGTGTCGCATGGGCAGAATTCCAAGAGGAACCCGGGGTAGTGAAAGAATATCGATCTGCATGCCCGACTCTGGCGCTGCCATCGTTATTACTTGTCCAGTTGTTACAGGTCTGATCCGCATCACCGGTCATTGCGGTACCATCCATTTGTGAACCGGTAAGGGCATCATGCTCGGAAAAATCCGGATTGCCATCAATGCGGGAAGCAAACTGATGTCCATTCTCATCACGGATATGCATCCAGTTGAAATTGGAATTATCGTAATGCAGGTTTTCCACGCTGGTGGCCATAACAACGCCTTTTGAATTCGCCCACGGTCCTGCACCGATACGGTCACGGGCATCTACACCATCAGGACCTTGAGTACTCAGATAGGCAGCCCAGCTCAGGTGCCCTGATCCTGCTGCTGTTGCCAATGCCTGGCAATGGGCATCAGCGCCCGCAAGGCCACCCAGGTTACCGCCGTCGCCCATGGTAGTGCTGGTGATAAAGAAGCTCATCTCAGGCCGCTCTTCTGCTTCGGCCTGTGCTGCAATTACCTGTCCTGAAAGGCTGAACGCTCCCGTTACAATTGTTGCTATTAATAAGTTTTTTTTGTAATTCATGAATATTCCCCCTGTGTATTTATAAACCCTACTGATAATCGCGCAAATTGAGGGTTCACACAAGACAGCACCCTCAACAGTGACATAATCCTATATGGTCAACAGTGCTGGAATTATGGACAATGGCCGCAATTGCCAATGCTGATCAACTGGACCTTTTTTGAGTAAGAACTCATCTACCACTGAACCCTGTAATGTGATTGTCCTCGGCGCTGGTGCCGCAGGCTTAATGTGCGCATTAACGGCTGCCAGACGTGGCCGCCAGGTAGTGGTGCTGGAAAAATCCAACAAGATTGGTAAAAAGATACTGATGTCCGGTGGCGGACGCTGCAATTTTACCAACACCAGTATTGCCTCCGAAAACTTCCTCTGTGCCAATCCTCACTTCTGTAAATCTGCACTCACCCGGTATACCCAATGGGACTTTATCAAGATGGTGGAGCAGCATGGTATTGAGTATGAAGAGCGCAAGCATCAGCAGCTATTCTGCAAGGATTCGGCGCAACAGATTCTGGCCATGCTAAGAAGTGAATGCGAGCAGGCAGGAGTAACAATAAAAACACACTGTGAAATCAACTCTATTACTTCCCTGCTTCCTACAGACCAAGCGCCTGACGACAAACAAAACACCCCTTATAAAATTGCTTTTTCGCAAAGTAAAAACAAAGAGATTCATCAACACTCGCTAAGGTGCGACTCTCTGGTTGTTGCCACCGGCGCCCTTTCCATTCCCACGCTGGGCGGCAGTGGCCAGGGCTATGACATAGCACAGCAGTTTGGATTGAAACTCACTGAGCGCCGGGCCGGACTGGTACCCTTCATGTTTACCGATGAATTCAAAGCCGTCTGTGAGCGTTTAGCCGGTGTCTCGGTAGACATAGAGGTGAGCTGTAATGATCAAGATTTCAGTGAAAGCATGCTGTTTACCCATCGAGGTATCAGTGGACCAGCGATACTGCAGATCTCCAGTTACTGGTATCCGGGAGATTCCATAACAATCAATCTCTTGCCAGAAATTGACGCCGGAGCCTGGCTGTGCAAGGTCAAACGTGAAAAGAGCAAAAGCCAATTAAAGACTATTTTGCAGCAAAAACTGGGCAAGGCACTGGTCGCAGAATTGCAAAATCTGTGGTGGCCAGATCAAATAGAAACCCCTATCGCAGAATTTTCAGATCAAACACTCAAGGACATTGGTACACAGCTCAATCAGTGGCAATTAAAACCCTCGGCAACTGAAGGCTATCGTACCGCCGAAGTGACCCTTGGTGGTGTCGATACCGACGGCATCAGCTCCCAAACCATGGCAGCTAAAAACCAGCCCGGGTTGTATTTTATTGGCGAAGTGCTTGATGTCAGTGGCCATCTTGGTGGTTTTAATTTTCAATGGGCCTGGTCGTCAGGCTATGCTGCCGGGCTTTACGTATGAGACACATCCCTTGATACCAGAGCATCAGAAAATTATTGCCGAGACAAGGCACTGGCTTGAAACCATCGTGGTTGGCCTTAACCTGTGTCCATTTGCCCGAGGCGAGCTGGTGAGTAAGCGCATGCAATTCACTGTGTCTGATGCGCCAAGCCAGGAACAATTGTTAATGGATCTGCAGTTGTCCTTGCTGGCGCTGGCGGACAACGCAGCCATTGAAACTACGCTGTTGATTCACCCCAATGTGTTACAGGACTTTGATGAGTATAACCAGTTTCTGGATATTGCCGATGCCTTGTTATGCGATATGGAGATGGAAGGTGTTTACCAAATAGCCAGTTTTCATCCAGACTATCAATTTGCCGATACAGCCGTTGGAGATGCCAGAAATTACAGCAATAAATCCCCATACCCCATGCTACACCTGCTTTCAGAGGAAAGTCTGGAAAAAGCTATCGCCACCACCCCTGATAGCGCGTTGATCCCGGAACACAACAAGGCCTTGTTGAACAACATGGGAGTTAAAAAACTGAAAGAAATACTGGGGAAAACCTGAGAGCAATTGCGCTAATCAAAGCAAGCTTTTTACAATCATTGGTAAAGCCTTATTCCCTGGCACTTGACCAAAGTGACTCACCGCTTTCCCTGCTTACCGAGGATGCATTTGCCGCGTTTCCACCATCTCGCGAACCAAAGCCTGTCACCCTGAGACGATCGCCTGATTTGACAGTTTGCGGAGTCATACCGCTGCGCACCAGTGTATTCACCCCCAGCATTTCAACCGCCCAGCTCACTACCTTGCCTTGATCATCCTCCACATCGATATGCAGCCAGGCATGCGGATTAGTCCATTCCACAGAAGTGAGGGTACCGGTGATATCAACGGGACGTCCCACATCGAATTCTGCTGAAAACGAATGGTGACACATGGCAGTTACGGACGAAAATAATGACAGAATGCTAAATACAGCTAAGATTACATTACGCATTTCCAGACTCCGATAGTAAAAATATTGGCGCTAATATTGTTGCTAATAATAGATCAATTAATTGAACCATCATAATGTGATCATAAAACCAACATGATATACACTACATGGAGTTAGCCAAGCACATAATCCGGGTTTAGAATTAACAATAAAACCCATCACAATAAAAAGAAAGAAGAGTATGCCAGATTATCTAAAAACCAAGCCACTCAACGCTTTATTTTTATTAATGCTGCTAAGTTCACCGCTTAGCGCGCAGTGGTTTGACTGGACTCCGCCCGGGATTCCCCGCACCGCAGATGGTAGCGTCGATGTTAACGCCCCCGTACCCCGCACTTTAGATGGACACACTGATTTTTCCGGCATGTGGGTACCAAGTGATGCCCAGGGCACATTGTTTGATCTTGATAATTATCAGGACTGGGCGCTGGAGATTATGCATCAGCAGGAGCAAAGTTTTTTTGTTAATGATCCGCGCTTTAACTGCCTGCCGGACGGCCCGCCTTCTTATCTCGCCGGGCCTTCTGTGGGTGGCTCACGACGTATCGTGCAGACCCCCGATTTTATTGCCGTACTCAATGGTGATATGACTTACCGACAAATACACCTGGACGGACGTGGTCCAGTTGAAGTCCCCATCCTGCCGTCCTGGCTAGGCTATTCTGCCGCACACTGGGAAGGCGACGAGCTTGTTGTTGTAAGTAATGGCTATAACGACAAGACCTGGCTGACCCGCGAAGGACTGCCTCATACTGATCAGTTGCGCATCACGGAACGCTACCGTCGCACAGATTTTGGACATATCGAACTGGAAATAAGCTATGAAGATCCCGGCACTCTAAAAGTGCCAGTACAGGTAACTGTAGATCTGGCCTATCGTGCCAATGCTGACATACTCGAGATTGTCTGCAACGAATCAGAAACTGCCCAAAAGCATTACACCGGTGAGCGCAGCGAGGAAGAAAAAGCGGCAGTGGAAATTCCTCTGTCTGTGCTTGAAACCTATGTCGGTACTTACCAGGGCTTGTGGCTTGGCAACCTCATTACCGCCGAGGTAAAACTTGAAGATGGCGCACTGTTCCTGACCAGAACTCCTCGCTATTCCGATACCGGCGGCAATACGGATTCAGCCACTTCTCCTCTTGTAGCGCAATCGCAAAACGCCTTTGACAGCATCTTTGGTCTGGGCTGGATTTTCAATGCTGATGAAAACGGTAACATCATATCAGTCAATGAAGTCCATGTTTCCGGCGCGTGGACATTTAGCCGGATACAATAACCGGCAATAAATTTTAATACTCCAGAATACGTAATAGTAAAAAAGCCGGATTTCATTCCGGCTTTTTTTTGCCTTTAAATTATCCTTCCTGCTTTTCAGGCAAAACACCATATTGAATTGCATGTATAGTTTATGATTCTGATTGATTGAAGAATGAGTAATTAAAAACCTTGCTCAAGCAAGCTACGCTTATTACATTAAAAATATCAACTCACCTGCAGGATGAATAATGAAGCCAATTAAACAATTTCTACCAGCCCTGATGCTATGTCTTGGAGCTGTCTCTACTAACCAGCTTTTCGCCCAGGATGAAGATGCTCCGGTTTTTCGTTTTGCCAACGAGATTGTCCATATCACCGGTGACTTATATCGTGCAGGCAATGGTTCCTGGCATGGCATCTTCCTGGTCACCGATGAGGGAATCATTCTCGCCGACCCCTTGAATCTGGAATTTTCCACCTGGTTAAAAGAGCAGCTTGATGAACGTTTTGATGTCCCCGTGCGTTATGTGATTTACAGTCACAGTCATTTTGATCACGCCCCGGGGGCTGCGGTATTTGCAGATACTGCCACCATCATTGCCCATGAAGGTGTGGCGTTAAACATGGATGGACGTTATCCACAAATGCCCGGCGATATGATCGATCGAAACAACAATGGCATGATCGACGAAGAAGACATCATGGTGCCAACTACTGCTGACCCAGGCATTTGTGGCATGTTTCCAGGCTATTTTGAAACCATCGACCTGAATGGTGATGGCGTCGCCACTCCAGCTGAATTACAGGCTGATCTGGTGCGACCGGATATTTTTTATTCCGAGCGCATGAGCCTGACTCTGGGGGGTAAAACCGTTGAGCTGTTTCATCCGGGCAAGAACCATGGTGATGACATGACCGCGGTTTACTTTCCGGAAGAACGAACAGTATTCGCCAGTGACATGATTGCCGATGCTCTGGTAAGAGATGATATTCGCTCACTGCCCAGCGCCTGTGGCCCACTGGATGGCACACCAATAGCCGAATGGATCCGCTCCTACAAAGCTGTTGAAGCCCTGGATTTTGAGATTTTCGCCGGCGGCCATGGCGGATTCTTCAACAAGACAGACGTAGCCTCTGCGCGTCAGTTTCTGGAAGATCTGCAAGCGCAGGTAAGCCAGGCATTGATCGATGGTCTTTCCCTGGACGAGATGAAACAGCAGATTATGCTGGAGCAATATGCCGACTGGGCCTACTACAATCAGCTGAGAGAAAAAAATATTGAAGCAGCTTATCTGAATCTGACGAAGTTCAGATTCTAGACCTTATTATCAGCTCAGAGCCTGTACTGACTACTGGCTCTACCTGCCTCCTGTTCTTGCTATTGTTTCATTATCGATAGCCTGATGCGCTTGTCACAGGCCCCAAGTTATACCGTCAAACCACACTGACCCCCTCTGTGTGCCGCTAAATTACTGATCCCGGCTTGTTTTTAACATTCTTTAACGTTACACAACAGTTTGGAACAGTTAATTCGCCTGTTTATTTGGAAAATTCCTTTACTATGCCCTTACTTGAATGATTCGCAGCAATTATTTTCACAGGCTTAAGTGATCCCCAAATCACTGCATTTAATTCGGAAGAAGCTGAAAATGAAATTGAAAAAATACCTCACCTTGAATAAGTTGACCCGTACTATTGGTAGCTCAGCCATTTGCGCAACACTGACAGGCATTACTGTTTTTTCTTCTGCTATTGCCCAGCCTGTTGATATTGAAGAGATCGTTGTATTCGGACGTAATACCGACCTTGTCGGCACCGCAGAAGCAGCCAGTGAAGGGTCCATCGGTGGCGCCGACCTGCTGGTGCGCCCTCTTTTCAAGGTCGCCGAGCTGCTCGAGTCAATGCCCGGCATGGTTGCTGTGCAACATTCAGGCAGCGGCAAGGCCAACCAGTTCTTCCTGCGTGGTTTCAACCTGGATCATGGTACTGACTACACGGTTTTCGTCGATGGCATGCCGATGAACCTGCGCTCTCATGGCCATGGCCAGGGCTATCTGGATGTTAACGGCATGATTCCCGAAATTGTTGAGCAAATTGATTACCGCAAGGGACCCTACCGCGCGGATCTTGGCGACTTTTCCATGGCAGGTGCGTCTTTCATCCACACCATCAATAGCCTCGATAAAAACTTTGTGTCACTGGAAAGCGGCCAAAATGGCTGGAACCGTGTGGCCGGTGGCGCCACCCAGAATTTTGCCGATGGCTTGCTGACCTTTGTCGGTGAATACAAGCAAAATGACGGTCCCTGGCAAAAAGAAGAAGACCTGAACCACATCTCCCTATGGAGCAAATACCTGCGTGATACCAATTTTGGTCAGTTCATGTTGACCGTTTCCGGCTATCAGGCCGACTGGGATCCAACCGAGCAGATTCCCGAACGGGCTTTTGGCATCACAGCCTGTGCAGATGAATTCTGCGCACTTGATCCCAGTGCTGAAGGGGAAACCTCGCGCTGGATTGTGACCAGTGAGCTCACCGGCGATGACTGGGACGCGACACTTTACGCTCAGCATTATGACTGGACCATGTCATCAAACCCTACCTACGACTACCAGATCAATCAGTTTGATAAACGCTGGACTATCGGCGGGAAAATAGAAAAAATTTTAGTAGAAGAGATGAGTTTCCAAGTAATTGGCGGCGGTGATTTCCGTTACGATAATGGCAGCCGCATCGGTGTTGAACATACTGACCGTGGCGTCTATGTTGAGGACATTGCTGCCAACGAAATCCAGGAAGCATCCTACGGTGCCTTTGTTGAGGCAACCTGGTATGCAACAGACACCTTGCGAGTTATTGGTGGTATACGCGGCGATTATTATGATTTTGATGCATCGGCACTCAATGCACTCAGTGTTAGCGGATCGGCTACTGACAGCCGGGTATCACCCAAAATCGCATTGGCCTGGCAGGCCATGGATGACCTGGAGTTGTATGCCAACTGGGGCCGTGGTTTTCACTCCAACGATGCCCGGGGTGTGGTCAACAGCGTAGATCCGGTACCGGGTCTATCTCCAGGTGAAGGCCGGGAGCTTGGTGCAAGGCTGACAGTGGGAGATTTTAAATTCACCAGTTCTTACTGGTGGCTGGAACAGGACAGTGAGCTGATCTTTGTCGGTGACTCCAACTCTGTAGAGCCTAAAGGCGGTTCTGAGCGCAATGGCTATGAATTAACCATGTTCTGGCAGCCCGTGAGCTGGTTGGGCGTGGACGCCGTGTATACTCACAGCGAAGCTCGTTATGTAAACAATCCCGACGGAAAATTTGTAGAAGGTGCCGTGGAGGAAGCAGGACAGATTGGTATTTCTGCCAGTCGTGACAACTGGGACCTGGCCCTGCGTGCCCGTTATCTGGGACCCTATGCTCTGACCGCCGATAACACTCAGCGTGCAGATGCCCTGATGACCTTGAGTTTGCGTGGTGCATTGCACTGGGACAAACTGACCGCCTACGCTGAAGTGATCAATTTGCTCGATACCGATAAAAAGGAAATTGTGTATTACTACCCGGCTTATGTACCCGGACTCGATCCCGTAGGTCAGAGCTCTGAAGATATTGATTGTGATGCCACTAATTGCAAGGTTAGCCGAGCCACAGTACCGCAGACTTTTCGTGTTGGGGTCAGTTACAAATTCTAATAGCCTTACTTGATTGGCAGGGGAACTTAACAACTGCTCCCCCTGTGTTTGCTCGCGTCTATTTCAGATCCTGCCCGACCCTGGCACCCTGCTCAATAGTGGCATCAGCTGTATTGAGTTGTTCGATGGCATAACCGGCAGCAGCCTTGTACCGACTCATAAGATCATCACGCTCGGCTGATGGAAAAACTTCTTCAATATCATCAAAGATTCCCCCGCAGCGATCATCCAGTTCATTCAATAACACAAAGGGACCTGCGCCTCGGTTGCGCAGCACAACAGCGGATATTGGCTCGCATAATGTGTCGTTATAAAGTTGCAAAGCTTCACCATTTACCCCCTTTGACACCATTGCTGCACCTAGTACGCGAGCATCGACAATGGCCTGGCTGGCGCCGTTAGAACCAGTGGGATACATCGCATGGGCTGCATCTCCCAGTAAGGCAACATGCCCATCCACCCAGGAAGGTACCGGATCCCGGTCAATCATCGGGTATTCATAGACAGCATCTGCCCCGCGCAACATGCCGGGTATATCTATCCAGTCGTAATTCCAACCTTCGAAATGGTGAATAAAATGATCGATGGCGACTTTTTTATTCCAGTCGCCATTGCCCCAGCCTGCAGAATTATCCATAGTGATTTCGGCAATCCAGTTAATAGTGGCCAGGCCATCGGCATCCGGCTGTGAAATAGGATAGAACACCACGCGATGATGGTGTGTGCCCAAACCGACAAAGGATGCGCCTGTGCGGATAGGTTTAGCGCGGGTAGTACCGCGCCACATGACTGCGCCACCCCAGTGAATCGGCGGCTGATCAGGAAACATTTGTGCGCGTACTGCAGAATGAATGCCATCGGCTGCTATCAACAGCGCACCCTCAACCTGCTTTTCCTGACCATCACTGGTCGTAATGAGCGCACTGACACCGGTTTCAGTATTCTGGTAAGCAGTTACACGATGACCTGTTTGCACAACCCCGGCACCCATCCTGGTAAGCACTTGCTGGTAAAGCAGCATCTGCAGTTCACCGCGATGTACGGAATATTGTGGCCACTGGCAACCGGCCTCAATGCCTCTGGGTTCCGAATACACATCCTTGCCATTCAGGCCGACCAGACACCATTCCCTGGTTTGTAATCCGATACTATCAAGCTGCTGGCTGCTAATGCCCAGGTCAAACAATTCTCTAACCGCATTGGGCTGGATATTTATTCCTACCCCCAGCGCCTGTAAGTCCGCCACCACCTCAAAAACTATACAGGGCACGCCAATCTGGTGAAGTGTCAGTGCTGTACTCAAACCACCAATACCAGCGCCAGCAATTAGAACTGGCAGCTGATCACCATTCGTTGATTTCATAAACTGACTCTAACTAAAACTATTCTTCCCACGGTGGCATTTCACCTACCGCAACCTGCGCTGAGTTCACCAAAATAAAGTTATCCAGCACATCGATAACATTGGGGTAAAGTGCCCTGATCTGCGCAATCAATTGTTCCGAGCTGTTCACTTGTTTAGCCAGTCTGGAAAAATCCACCAGGTACTGCCGGGTAAAAGCCAGCGAGGAAGGATCATCTTCCAGATGAGGAATTTTATGTCCGGCAACAACGATTTCCGGCTCCAGGGCAATCATTAAGTCCATGGAATCCAGCCAGGCCTGGTAATTAGGCTCAAGAGACTCGCCTAACCACAGGTGGATGCCATGAAAAACCAGATCACCGGCTATCAAGGCCTTCAGTGATGGCACATATAGCGCGGTTGCATGATGATGATCACCCTGCATGGGACCCAGCACCTGGATTTCATGTCCTTCCAGAGTAAAGGAGTTTCCTTCCAGAGCTGTTGGCGCTACTGGATAGCGTGGGCCATTGTCGCCCAGCATCGGTCCCCAGCGCTTTATCTTCAGCGGTATCGAACGCCAGATATCTTCCACTACCTGTGCATCTGAAATGACTTCCACATCCGGAAAGGCCTGGGTAATTACTTCCATGCTGAAAAAGTGGTCGGGATGGTCATGGGTGACATAAAGATATTTCAGGTTTTTCCCTGTTTCCAGAATATCTGCGACCAGTCTGTGTGCATCACTGCGGGTAAAAGGCGCATCAACAAGAACCATATCTGTTTCACCCATAATCAGGGTGAAATTGGCATACAGGCTACCTTCACTGGAGGTGACCACTTTCAGTTGCAAGGGGCTTTCCTGTGCAGTTGCACAGACGCTGAATAACTGAGTCAGCAGGAAAAACAAAATGCTCTTTGTAAGCAGGTTTAACGCTTTCATATTAATATTCTCAGGCAAAACAGAGTGATTTCGATTGCAGTAAAAATAGTAACACAGTAATTTAAAGCCCTTAAATATTCATAAAAGCAAAATAATTACAATAAAACAGGGACGCGGTGAATTCATATGATGAGATTTATTACTTACACGACTATTGCATCAACTGTAATGCTGATCGCCTGCAGCGATCAATCTGCACAACAGCCCAGTCTGGTAAGCATTGTTAATAATTCCCCTGAACCTTTAAATTGTGAAGCTATCGCCAATGCCGCTTTTACCAATACGACTATCACCAGTGCGGTAACAGTGGGCGCAGGTGAGCTCACCCTGCCAGCGTCCCCTTTTGGCCCCGCAGCGGATTATTCCGATCTACCTGGCTTTTGCCGTGTTGCGGGCTCTATCCAGCCAACGTCAGACTCCGATATACAATTCGAAGTCTGGTTACCCTCTGAAAACTGGAATGGCCGCTTCATGCAAACCGGTAATGGCGGTGCAGCAGGCTCTATCGTGCTGGCATCTCTCGTCGATCCACTTAAACGTGGCTATGCAGTAGCCAATACAGATACAGGTCACCAGGGAGGTGGCGGTGACTTTGACTGGGCTGTCGATCACCCTGAAAAAGTGACTGATTATGCCTGGCGGGCAGTGCATGAATTAACGGTGACAGGTAAGGAAATAACTACCGCCCGTTTTGGCATGCCGCCAGAAAAATCTTACTGGAATGGATGTTCCACAGGTGGCCGTCAAGGCCTGGTAGAAGCCCAGCGTTTTCCTGAGGACTACGATGCAATCATTGCTGGTGCTCCGGCAAGCAACTGGACACCGCTAATGTCACTAAGCATCCTGATCCAGAAAAATTTTGGCCCCGATGGCATGAGTGTAAACAAACTTGCCCTGTTAAAAGAAGCCGCCATTTCAGCATGTGATGCATTCGACGGTGTCAGCGACAGGATAATCTCAAACCCTGCTCAGTGTGATTTCGACCCGGGAATACTGCAATGTCAGGCAGGTGTAACAGCCCAATGTCTAAGTGCGCAGGAAGTAAATGCTGCTAGGAATATATATGCCGGCCTGGTCGATTCCAGCGGACAAGTTCTCATGCCTGGCACTGGTCCGGGAAGTGAAACATTATGGGGTGCCTATGCCTCACCTGCCTTCAGTATAGGCACCAGCTTTTATAAAAATGTTGTCCTGCAGAACCCGCAATGGGACCCCGCTACCTTTGATGTAGACAGTGATGTACCTCGGGCACTGGCAGCTGACAATGGTGAGCATGACGCCATGAATGCAGATATTTCCGCCTTTCTCGCACGGGGGGGTAAACTCATTACCTATCACGGCACTACTGATGGACTTATACCGTCTGGAAACAGTTTAAATTATTTCCAGAGCATGGTTGCCACACTGGGAGAAGAAGCCGTCAAAGAAAGTGTTCGTTATTACCAGATTCCAGGCATGGATCATTGTTCTGGTGGTGAAGGCGCCCATGACATTGACTGGCTCGATGCAATGGAGAAATGGGTCGGAACAGATAGTGCCCCGAACGAACTACTGGCCACACATCCCGCACCACCACCCGGCATCCCGGGTGAGTCAAATGTCTTTACCCGCCCCGCCTGTCCCCATCCTGAAGCCACCATTTATAAAGGCAGTGGCGATACCAATGATGCGACTAATTTTGAGTGCGTAATACCACAGAATTAATATTGCCAATGCCAGGTAGTTGCTGAGTAAAGCCTGGAAACTTGCATCCGGCGGGTTAAATCAATAATCTCTCCGCCTGTTTTATATTTCTCCCTCAAAAGTGGCAATGTGAAATTCAATGCGTAATACACTTTACTCCCTAAATTGCTTTATCAGATTAAGCATCGAGAATTTTTTGAAAACACTATTTCCTGACCACAAATTTTTAGCGACACTCACAGGGATTCTGGCTAGTGCGATCCTGATACAGTCCTGTACCTCATCACAAAATACACAGAACATCAATAATTCCAATTTTATCAGTATCGGCCGCGGTGCCCCGGTCATCAATCCGCTAAGTCTCCTCGAAACCCGACCTGCTGAACGGGCGACCCCCTTTGGCATGCTCGTCGATATTGGTGAAATACTGGATGGAACTATTCTTGTCGGCCCCTTACTGATGGAAGCTGGAGATATGTTTGGCCTGGTTCCAGAGAGAGTGGAAATCTATTCTGCTGCCAATGGCGACACACCAGAAGGCATTGAGCCATTGCAGACTGATTTATTTAACTCAAAAGATTTTTACAAGGACATGGAGCATTGGACCGATCCGCGTTATTTCCGCTGCAATAGCAGTTTTGGTATCGAACAACAACGTGTTGCCACGCCTATAACCAGTGCAACTATCGGCAATATGCCTCCGCTTACTGCAGCATGGGGCTATTGTGATCGCGACCTTCCCAAGGAAGCCATTATAAGCCCTTATGAATTTGACTCCGCTGCAGCACATTACAAGGCCTTGATGGCAGAGACTCAGGCACGCGGCGGCCCCACTGAATATGATTACGCCAGCGTTCCCGGTGAATGGACAGGACGTTATGGTGGAATTCAATTTCAGACATTGTTAACTAACTGGTATGGCATGATGTACAGCCAGGCCTCCACCATTGTTTCACTGCTCACTGAAGACTATGCAAAACGCTTTGTGCAGCAAAATTATCATCAGGTGAATACGGCAGCCTTTCAGTGGCCAGCCATGTACTGCTGGCCAGAAGGTTTTATCCGGCGTTGGCATTGGGCTGCCACCACAGAGCATTCCATCGTGGTAACCCCTGATCTTGTCCAGATATCAACAACCCAGGCTGACAACTTTGTCACCAATGTTTATGTTGGCAGAGAATTCAATATGGATGGTGTCGTACCCAGACTGGGTGCTGATGTGCCCCGCTGGTACGGTGAAACCATTGGTTTCTGGGATGGCGATGCGCTGATCACCTGGACATCAAATATTCAGGGCTGGATGTCACACTCGGGTTTTGAATTTTCCAATAAAATGCAAACCATTGAAATTTATAAATCAAATTACGATAGCAATGGAAATTTTAGTGGCATAAACCACGAAGCTATTTTTTATGATCCTGAAGCCTTGCTCGAACCAGTACGCATTGTGCGCGATCTAAATAAACTCAGTAGCTTCAGGGAAGGTGATCCGATCGTATTTACCGAGTGTATCCAGACGATTTTTCCGCAGAATGGCCGCGGTGAGCCAGTCGCACCGGGCACTGTCATCGAATACAAAGTCCCCGATATGTATGGTCAACCCTGGCGACAAATCTGGGAAGAATATTTTGAACAGGATATGGATATTCCCAAAGAAGACGATATATTCAGCTTCTAGTGAAAAGGGCAATTAGGCTAACAGGGGAAATCACAAAAAATAATTTACCAAATTTTTATTCAGGTAAAGAAAAATGAACCTTCAAATACTCGGCCCTCTTTTGCTGGCTCTGCTTGCCGCAATAGGCAATGGATTTTTT
>Ga0233432_10003277_pt1 | contig 14718 bp, 11 predicted proteins | sample SI_122_August201_6_FD_179870 | JGI IMG/M metagenome (GOLD analysis project Ga0233432, IMG submission 179870) | Seawater microbial communities from Saanich Inlet, British Columbia, Canada - SI_122_August2016_10_MG | ecosystem: Environmental > Aquatic > Marine > Inlet | place: Canada: British...
AAATTCTCGAGTGTTCCAGGCGACATAAAACTGGTGTGTGGATCGAGTGAACTCGTGAGTGACGATAGGTATGTTTCCAACAACTCATCTGCATTCATTTGATGCATTCGTTTTGCAAAACTCGTGTAACGACGCAACAGTTTCTTCCTCGCTTCCTCGGGAGAAACTTTTTCCATTTTCTGAACGAGCAAGTCGTACTTGATTCGTTTTTTCCACTTATCGCGAACTTCGTCTTGAGTCTTTGCCCATACGGCTATGTCACGATCAATGACAATCGATTCCTTCTCATTGAAATCCAACTTTGACTTCAATAATTCCTCGACGATAGGAATCCGTTGGTCAACTCGCTCGAGAAAACGATCATAAACCTCGTAAGCAAAACTCACGTCTCCCCTTCGAACAAGGTCATCGAGACTTGACTTTCTTTTTGCAAAAGAGTCGACGTCAGACTTAAGAAAATAGATTTTAAGCGGATCGAGCGCGCCAAGAAAGGTATCGAACCAACGAGCTGCGATTTCATCATCAATTGGCTTACGTAAAAAGTGCTCTCTCTCAAGATAACTTTTTACGGCGAGCGTGATCTGCCGATCATTAGGCCCCGGCGTTGGTGACCCACCTTCGTTCCCAGAACCCAAATTGGGCAAAAGAACGATTCCCACAAGCCCAACAAAGAACAGCTTACGTAACATTGGCAAACTGCCGGGTTGAGTCAAAACATTACTATTAGCTACTGGTAGGTGGCAATCCACGCAGGGAACTCCTTCCAAAATACACATAAACATGTGTGCATTAACTCTTGCGATGGGTGTTCTCTCGCGAGATCTGACCACCGCACCAAAATCATCCTCCTATTGTGACGACTTTTATCGTCCGTGACGAGATGGCTTTTTCGAATGCACTTTAAACTATAGGCACAGGAATCAATTCCTTATGTTTAGACAGGATAATCCCCGGTCAACAAGGGCACTGGCTACTTCTGGAGCGGCTCCAAGCCGAGGCACTTTCACCCACTCGACAGACGGATATTTGCTTGCCACCTCTTCCAAATGTCTGTCGACCTGCTTCTCAACGTGCCCATGAAAAAGAAGATGTGGGTGCAACACAACCCGCTTCACTGGCAGTTGGTCATCGTCGACGTGAAGCAATTGCTTCACTGCTTCACTAATAGTTGGTTTCGCTGCTGCAACAAAACTAACAGCAAACCGATGCTTTGCGACACTCGCCAATCCACTGTATGTCGAACGCACGAAACCCCAGAGTTGCTGCTCCGCCGTTGGGTCGCTTGAGCCTCTACCAATGACGAGCAACGCCTCACTGCCTCCTTCAATAGGTGTGCATCCTTGGACTGCTTCACAAAAACGACGACGGGCAAGACCTATAACTTGCTTGTGTAAGCCAAGGGGCTCGGCTTGCTGCACGCTTAGACCTTGGCGAGCAACCGCCTCCTGCAACGCTTTTGGAACATCTTTCTTTGCATGACCAGCCGCAAACAAAAGTATTGGAATTGCAATAATCTTTTTGCACCCACAAGCGGAAAGGCGATCTACTGCCATTGATATCGTTGGCTCGATAACTTCGAGATACCCTAGTTCGACTGGAATATTCGGCAGGATCGCGTTGACTTGCGCAACGATATCTGCTGTTTCAGCTGCTCCAACAGGATCTGCTGTTCCGTGACCGACGACCACGACGCCTGTTTCCGGAAGCACCAGTTGCCCGCAGAGTTCACCCTGCCTTTCAGTTTGATACGATTGAGTTTCGTGACAGTTCATTTAAACTTATACTTGGATTATCACGGACGAATGAATCATTAATGTTATCCTATCGATATTTTTTCATTTGTCTGTTCACCTTTGCTAGAAACCTCAAAAGCACGTTGGAATAGTGTTGTTGCCTCATCAGGACCTGACTCCATGTCGAGTAGTTCGATTCCCAATACATCATTGCCGACCGAAGATGTCATGGATCATTCGGCACCGCAAACTGAAGCAACGCTCGTACTCCAAATTGCTGAACGAAATGGCCCAAGCTTTTTACTGCTTCCAAACCAAGAAAATACCATTGGCCGAGCCGTAGATGCTGATATCGTTGTCGCTGACAGGCTCACAAGTCGTGGCCACGCTGCAATATCGAGAAACACCTCAAACGGTGACTGGCAGATAAAAGATTTGCAAAGTCGTAATGGTACCTGGGTGGACGGCCAACGCATCACGGAAATATCGCTCCAGCCTGAAATGTCTATTCGGATTGGCACGACTGAATTCATTTTCAGAACTCCAACAAGACGATCCGTGGAAGAAACAGATAATGAATCTGAAAAAATAATTCGATGTGAGCCTGTTGGTGAAATTGAAGGCTACAACTTCCAGAGATCGCGCGACGGCCTTGTTGACGAGGGCCGTCGCACCATGCTTCTGTACCAGACCAGCATTCGGCTTCTTGCCTCACAATCAATTGAAGATGTAATTGCAGCAACTGTAGAGATTGCTGCTGAAAATACTGGAGCCGACGCGGTTGGCTGGTTCGATCTTAATGAGACAAATACGCTTGAATCTGTTTTGGTTGTCCCGCCATCAAGCGATCTCACAGAACGACTCGACGAAGCTTGTTGCCAAAAATTTATTCGTGATGGACATGCGGTATGGGCAAAACGTAACTTTCAAAATCGAAATGATGGAGAGAGCACCCATGCTTATGGACTGATGTTCATTCCCGTACTTGACGGAGAACGCCCTTGGGCCGCACTTTGTGCGACGGCCGAGAATGACCGATTGCAAGACAACGACTTTGGTTTTTTTGTCTCACTCATCAGTCTTGCCTCAGCCGCTTGTGCTGGACATCAAAAGACTGCCGATGCTGGCGACTTAAAGGCTGCTACATCTCTCGCTGGAAGTGACACAGTGGACGCTACCCCCAAAGAACTCCAGACTATGGCTTTTCCGGATTTTCAACAAATCTCAGCAAAGCTACGGGGGTCATTACGGCTGGATGAATGGCAGAGGATTCTCATTGCAGAGGCCTTACGGAGAGCAGAGGGCAGGATACCCGAAGCTGCGGAAGAACTTGGAATAAGCCGATCCACGCTCTATCGAAAAATAGAGCAGTCTGAGCTTAATCGTGAGACGTCCATTCAAGACAACCCCAATATCGTTACTCAGCCCGATGCCGTCACTCAGACAGACCTCCGTACGCTCTAGTATTGTTACTTATTCGACCACCGGGTTACGAATAGCTCGTGCGATATTTCTCAGAATTGCACTGACAAAGAAAAGTGTCAGTACTGCCGCAACAAACGGCAACGCATGAGATGGATGAACCGCGAACAAGAGGGATCCAACAAGTGGCCCTAGTATACGACCGAGCGAGGCAAAGGATTGATTCACACCTAACACCTCACCCTGCTCGGATGAACCTGCGGACCGTGAAACAAGTGCAGAAACTGAAGGATTCACGAAAGCAAATCCCCACACTGCAAATGCTGAAGCAATATAAAAAGCAAACTTTATCCCATCGACTTTTATTCCATCGTCAACGCCGTGCAAGGCCACATCAGCACTTGCTTGTGATTGGAACAACACCCATGAAACTATGGCCAATCCACCAAGCCCCAGGATCATCTGGATCAGTCCGGCGGCCATTAGCGACACTTCAGAGAATCGTTTTGCAAGAGGACGGTAGAGGCCACCTGCCACAAGCAGAAGTGCACCAATGGCAGCAAATACGAGAAAATTGTCGTCATCATTCATACCAAATGCTGCTCGTGTAAACCGTGCAAGCGTGGCCTCAAAATTTGCAAATGAAAAGATTGCTAAAAAATAAATAAGAATAAGACCACCAACTGCTGGCATTCGAAGAACTGAAAGCGTTCGACTGATACTGAAAAATTCTTTCGCTGCATTTCTGCCCGGCACTCTCGTTTCTCGAAAAGCAAACACTGCCAAAAGGAGTGCGACAAGCGAGAGAAGTGATGCAATCGCTCCGACTCCCCAAGGTCGCTCATTAAAAAGAGTGAGCCCAAAAAAAGCAATGAGTGGACCAAGTGTAAATCCTGCACCAAATGCAATGCCAATTAATGCCATCCCTCGGGCTCGTCGCTCTGGTGTCGTGCAGTCCGCAATCACTGCGGCCGCAGTTCCTACACTTGCCCCAGCAATTCCTGCTCCGACTCGTGATAGCAACATCAAGCTCAGGGCAAGTTGTGATTGTTCAAATGGTAAGGACACGGCATAACCATACAGGGCATAAAAGACCACTGACCCTAGTAGGCTTAAAATTAACAGAGGCTTTCTTCCGTATCGGTCAGAGAGACGCCCCCAAATTGGGCTGAAAATGAATTGCATCAGCGAAAACACTGAAAACAAAACACCGATAATTCCTCCTGCTGCGACCTCTGATACTTTTAGCGCACTGAGATATGGCTCCGCCTGCCTCGGCATGACGGGTAAAACAATGCCGAAGCCCAAAAGATCGATAAAAACCGTTAAAAAAACGATAAGTAGAGCAAACTTAGGAGTGGTTCTCTGAGATACAGGCTGTGATGTCATAGTAAACTCGTTAAAGGTGAGCCGAATAGAGCGACAGTATCGCAGATTGGTATGATATGAGGAATGAAGAGTGGCACAAAAAAACAACCTAAAGATCTTGCTGAAGATGCCCTGAGCGTGTCTCAGGTCACCGCTCGAGTCAAGGATCACCTCGAATCACGGTTTACCGATGTATGGATTACGGGTGAAGTCACCAATCTTGTGACTGCAGGCTCTGGCCATATTTACTTAGGTCTAAAAGATGAAACAGCATTGCTCCGCAGTGTTATCTGGCGAGGAACTCGAGGCTCACTGGCTATCGAACCAACTGATGGCATGGAAGTAGTGTGCCACGGACGGATCGAAGTTTACCCCCCCAGAGGAAGCTACCAACTCACTATTGATCGTTGTCACGCTCTCGGAACGGGCACTCTTGAAACAAAACTCCGTGAATTACACGCACGCCTTGAGAACGAAGGGCTGTTTTCCATCGAAAGAAAACAGAATCTACCACAGTACCCACGTCGAATTGGTCTTATCACAAGCACGTCCGGTGCCGCAGTTTCAGACTTTTTAAAAACGCTCGTAAGCCGCTGGCCAATTGCTGATGTCGTGCTGTTCCCATCTCGTGTACAGGGAGCGGGCGCGGCAGAGGAATTAGCTTCGAGCCTCTTGAAGGCGGGACAATTAACGCCTCCGCTAGATGTCGTTGCAATTGTCCGTGGCGGAGGAAGCCTTGAAGACCTCTGGTCTTTCAATGAAGAAATACTTGTGCGGGCAGTAGCTGAAAGCAAAATCCCAATCATTTCAGGAATTGGTCACGAAATTGATATTTCTCTCGTTGACCTTGTCGCGGACATGCGTGGCTTAACGCCGACCGACGCTGCTATCCACATTGCGGTTGAACGCCAACAAATACTCGACCACCTCTGGCTTTCTGGGAAAAGATTGAATAAAGAATTGATTCAACGTGTCACATCAACGCGTCATCGCCTGAATCGAATTGCAACTGCACGACCGTTAGCCTTCCCTCATCACAATATCAATGCCGCACGTCAACATCTCTTAGAAAAAGCACTGCGGCTGCAACGTCAGGGATCTCAAAAATTAAAACAATCAAAGGATCAATTGACTTCATTGGCAGCTCTACTTGAGGCCAACAGCCCATTAAAACTTCTCTCCAAAGGCTACTCAGTTACAACAAATGCAAAGACGAAAGAAGCCATTGACTCTTGGCGTCAAGCTCCACCAGGAACCACTATTATTACGAAACTGGCTCATGGTGAACTACACAGTCGAGTTGAACGGAGCATAAATACAAATCACCATAAACCAAATGAACACGTTGAGTAAACCTAAACGACAAGAAGCGACATGACTGACAAAAAGCCGAAAGCCAATAAAAAAAAGCCATCTTTCGAGGTATCGCTCGATCAACTCGATGCTGTCATAAACCAGATGGAGTCCCGAGAATTAGGGCTTACTGAATCGATTGAGGCATACGAACAAGGCGTCTCGTTATTACGCCAACTGCATGATGAACTCAGCGATATAGAGCAGCGAGTTGTCACGCTAGTACGAATTGATGAAGATGGAAATCCCGTTTTTGAGAATGTTGATGATTCAATTGAAAACGGTACGAGAAAGTCAAAAGCTAGTCGACGAAAAAGCACAAAGAGCCACGGCCTGAAAACTGAAGCTACACAAAAACACGAGAAGACAACTGCCGCACACCATAAGACTCGACATCAACTACCCGGAATGGACGACCCAACACCTGGAGCGTAGAACACGTGCTGTACTGCACCTGCAAAAAGACGGCACAAAGTTATGACTTGGCACACCTAAAACCACCGATACTGCTTTTTTCGAGACTTTCATGAATGCCTCATCGAGCCACTTACAACAGCGTATTCAAGCAACACTTGCTGCTGTTCAGGAGTTTATCAACCCACGACTTGAGTTGGCTCTTACTTTTTCTGACCAGGCGCCCCCCCGTTTGGTAGGTGCCATGCGGCATGCCCTTCTTGGCCCTGGAAAAAGACTCCGACCGGCCTTGGTGCTCGAGGCATCACGAACCTGCGGCGGGACTTGGGAACAAGCTGCTCCAGCCGCTGTGGCAGTCGAAATTATTCACGCCTACTCGCTTGTACATGATGATCTTCCTGCAATGGATGACGATGATTTACGTCGTGGTCGACCAACCTGCCACCGTGCTTTTGATGAAGCGACAGCAATCTTATGTGGAGATGCTCTGCAACCACTGGCATTTCAAGTGCTAGCCAGTGGTATGCCTCCTGGAATTGTACCGGAGGCTTGCCAAGTATTGGCTCAAGCAGCAGGCGCAGAGTCACTCGTTGGTGGACAGGTGGATGACTTGGCTGCAGAGAGAAGGTGGATTTCCGATCTCTCCGAACAAACACCAGAACAACAGGTGCAATGGATGGAGCGAATTCATCGTCGAAAAACTGGTTGCCTGTTTCTGGCATCGCTTGATCTTGGTTGCTTGGCCGGAGGTGGAAACTCTCAGTGTAGGCACGACCTCGAGGACTACGGAAAAGCTTTTGGCCTTGCTTTTCAAATAGCGGATGATCTCCTCGACGCCGAGGGGTCTGAATCAAATATGGGAAAACGTGTTGGAAAGGATGCCGAACGGGGAAAACTCACCTTTCCAACGGTGATTGGGAAAAAACTCAGCAGAGAACGAGCCGAGACCCTTTCAGAACAAGCAGCGACCGCCCTCTCGGGCTACGGGGATTCTGCTGAATCGCTCATCGCCCTGGCGAGATGGGTTGTGAGCCGTCAAACGTAGACTTTTGAGCTTCTTGGTGGCTCCGCAATGGACTGTCCCCAGTCTACAACTATATGTTGTAGACTCTTATTTTCCGCTTATGAACAGATGATTCATTTGATGCAGATGCTTTTACGCAGGAGTTTTTGGAGATAATGTCAAATATCCTTCCAACAATAGAGTCCCCGCACGACCTCCAGGGACTTTCTCCGGATGACCTTGAAAACCTTGCGACCGAAATGCGTCAGGCATTGTGTGAAGTTGCAGCGAGCCGAACAGCACACTTCGCATCAAATCTTGGCGTTGTCGAACTCTGCTTAGCTCTTCACCGTGTTTTTGACTTCAGTAAGGATCGTCTTATCTGGGACACAGGGCATCAGATATATCCTCATAAACTCATCACTGGCAGATATAAACAATTTGATACGATGCGGACACGTGGCGGTCTCATGGGTTTCCCAAACCCATTGGAGAGCCCCTATGACTTATTTATGACCGGTCACGCAGGCTGCAGCGTTTCAGCAGCACTTGGCCTCGCTAGTGGGGACTCGTTGCGAGGACAAGATGATCGCCACAGCGTCGCAGTCATCGGAGACGGAGCTCTTCCATCTGGTATTGTTTTCGAGGCACTCAACAACGCTGGGTTTTTGAAAAAGCGTCTCATCATCATTCTGAATGATAACCGAATGTCAATCTGCCCGAGGGTCGGGGCTCTAGCTGAGTATCTCGATGTCGTGAGGCTCAATCCGTGGTACCGAGGCCTGCGTGATAAAGCTGGAGACCTCATTAAGGGTGTGCCTATGGTTGGCGAATCCATGGAGCGAATGCTCGTCAATGTGAAGGATTCATTAAAAGCAACACTTCATGGTGGCATGTTATTTGAGGCACTTGGTGTTCGGTACTTTGGTCCAGTTGAGGGACACACCCTGCCAAATCTGATCAGATACCTCGAACTTGTTAAGGACGAAGAAGGACCAATTCTCTTACATGTCCTCACAGAGAAGGGGCATGGATTTAAACCTGCCGAAGATGACCCAGTCTTTTTTCATACGCCTGCTCCATTCGAGTGTGACGATGATGATTGCATCGTTTCAGTGAAAAAATCCTCAGTACGAGGCTTTACTGATGTAGCCAGTTCAGCAATCGCCGACTGCATGGAAAAAGATGATCGAGTAACGGTCATGACGGCTGCAATGTGTCAGGGAAACAAATTAGAAGCTGTGCGTGAAGCATACCCTGACCGCTTTTTTGATGTCGGCATTTGTGAATCACATGCAGTTGCATTCGCTGCGGGTCAGGCGAAAGCCGGCTGCCGACCCATAGTAGATATCTATAGCACTTTTTTACAGCGGTCCTATGACCAGATCTTCCAGGAGGTCTGCCTACAGAATCTGCCCGTTATCTTCATGCTCGACCGAGCCGGACTTACTGGTCCCGATGGCCCCACTCACCATGGAGTCTTTGACCTCGGCTACATGCGACTTTTTCCGAACATGGTCGTCTTGGCTCCCGCGGATGAACATGACCTCAAATCAATGGTTGCTTGGGCAATAAATCACAATGGCCCAGTTGCCATCCGCTATCCGAAAGCCGTCCTCGAACCAGACTTCGATAATCGCTTCGGTAAAGATCGACTTCCTATCGAACTAGGACACTCCGAACCGCTTCTTGACGGACAAGACGGACTGATTATTGGATGTGGCAGTCTTGCCGGAACTTGCCTTCGGGCCGTTGACAAACTTCGAGAAGAGGGCCTCAGTGTTGGCTTAATCAATGCTCGCTTCGTCAAGCCGTTGGATGAAGAAACTCTCCTCAAGCGGATACAAGCGAGCCCATGGGTCGTGTCCGTTGAAGAAAACGCACTGCAAGCTGGCTTCGGCTCCGCTATCCTTGAAGCTGTACACAATGCAAATGTACACACCGGCCCAATACGAAGACTCGGTATTCCGGATCACTTTATCGAACATGGCGATAGGGCCGAGTTACTTTCTAGCCTGAGCCTTGATGTGAATGGTATTGTTACTATTTGTAGAGAGCTTTCAGAACAGGCCGCAGCAGATGTCGTAGCAACCCCCGCTCGAGACTGACCAAAATAGATTAATTGTGGTATTGCCCCAGGCTCATTCTCAATGGCTGATCACACGAAGATTCCATCGGAAAACACTGCCTTTAAAAACAAGAAAATGGCGGGGCGTCTTTCTCCAGGTAAGCCCGTTACCGAGAGCCTTCAAATATCACTGGTTGGCCCTGAGGAAGTTCTGGAAACAAAACCGCTAGCAAATGACCTGCAAAAACTGTTAAGCAATCTTGGCCATGATGTGAAAATGATGGTAGCGGCCAGGACTGCATGGGAACCAGATGCTGGCGAAGGAACTCCTTCGAACATTGCACAAGATGCCGATCTCGTGATTGTCCTAGGAGGCGATGGATCAATTCTCAGGACTGCCCGATGGATGGGTTACCAACAGACGCCAGTGCTTGGAGTCAATCTTGGCCGCCTCGGATTCCTTGCGGATTTCTCACCAAATGAAGTTGAACCTGCTATCAGTGAACTCATTGCAGGCAGATTTCGTCTGGTCGAACATATGATGTTCGAGACTCGAGTACTTCGTGGAAACAAGACAATTGCGAGCGACCTAGGACTCAACGAAACTTCGATTCTCGCTGGACCACCCTTCTCTCTTTTTGAAATTGAACTTTACGTAGACGGCGAATTAGCAACTGTGTATCGTGGAGATGGTTTGATCATTAGCACACCGGTGGGCTCGACGGCTTACAACATGTCTGCTGGAGGTCCAATTGTTAGAAAATCCATTGAGGCATTTATTTTCACTCCTCTTAACCCGCACACGCTCACTCACCGAACGGTAGTTGACACGGCATCCCGGGATTACACTTTGGTTGTTCCCTCTCCAAATGAAGGCTCATCCTGCGTTGTGGACGGCCGTCTTCTGTTATCACTACAAGCTGGTGACAAAATCTGCGTATCGCTTGCCACACCAAAATTTTGTCTTATAGAGACAAATCAACATAGCTACTACTCTACACTTCGTGACAAATTGACTTGGGGAGGCGGTCTTCGGAATACATCGCCGCGTAGTAATTGCCGTGAGTCTTAAGCCATACCATCGGCATAAGAAAAATTGACATGAAATATTTTATTTCTATTTGCTTTGCAGTCTTACTCGCCTTTACCGGGAGCATTTTTGCCGAAGATACCATCTCGCCTGGCAAAAACACACAAATACTTCGATATAAATTTAGACAGGGTGAAACTATATCAGTGCAGGTTTCTCATCGTGCACTTACTGAAACAACGATTAACGGCACAACTCAGCATGTTGAAACTGCAACTGATTCAACAAAGTCATGGAAAATAACTCACGTTGATAAAGACGGAAGGGCAACGCTTAAGCATCTCGTTGACCATGTCAAGATGATGTCTCGTGCGGGCGGGATGGAGACAGTACGCTGGGACAGTGATGGTTCGAAGGCACCGCCTGATGGATATGGAGGCGTTCAGCTTGGTCTTGGCAAACCACTTTCAGAACTAACGATTGACTCATGCGGGCGAGTCATCAACCGCAAAGACTTTTTCCCAAGCCCCCCCTCAAATACTGGTGACCTGATGGTCGTCCCCCTGCCCGATGAGCCTGTTGCGATAGGAACAACGTGGACCGTTCCAGACACCATATTTGTTGACATTCCGGGTAGCACCGGAAAATCTGTGCGAACACGACTTCGATATCAAGTCACGAAACTGAAAAAAGACCGTGCTGTCATTAAAGTTGATACGACGGTGCTCACCCCAGTTCACGATCCCCAGACAGAATCACGCCTCCTTGAGCGAATCTGGTCGGGGGAAATTGTATTTGGCATTGATTGCGGCCGGATAATAAGCCGTTCAGTGAGCGTTGACAGACGGGTGATTGGTTTTCACGGGCCTGCATCAAGTATTCGCTATAAGGCTAGCCGAGAAGAGGAACTTGTCTCCGACTAACAAAAAGACTTCGGACGTGAATTATCCGAATTGCACTTCACCTTGAGCGTGCATTTCATTCACTATCAGCCGGCTCGTAAGACGTCCTCAACACGACGGATGGCCTGTTCTACGTCCCAGGTTGCATCTGCAAGCACGATACTTGATTGCGACGTCATCCACTTACGAACAGTTTTCTCGGCTGCAACAACTGTAGAGTGACTTCGACGACCAAAATGCCGCCCGATATCAGCTAAGGCAGCACCTGTATGCTTGCGAGCAAGAAACATGGCTAACATACGAGGCTGATTTACGGCTCTCGAACGACGCGTTGATTTAAGATCAGACTCAGAAATTCCAAACGCTGCGCATACTGCGTGCTCAATGTCGGCAAGGCGTAAACTACGGGCACTTGAACGAACAAGGTCCGAAAGAGCTTCTTTGGCTAAATCTAATGTCACTGGAGCACCAAGCATGTGACTTGCAGCCTCAAGCCTGTTGATACCACCAATCAATTCTCTGGCGTGACGAGTAAGGTTATTGGCGAGAAAATCAATGACATTTAGCGGTATGTTAATTTGCCTTTTTTCTGCAAGGCCAGCAACAATACCTCGACGAACTTCGTAATCCGGAGGCATGATGCCTGCCGTCATTCCTCCGCGAAGCCTCCCTGTCAATTCACTCCCCAAGCCAGAAAGACTCTCAACATCTCTGTCACTCGCAAATATTATTTGCTTGCCGGCTCTATGGAGCGTATCTACTGTACTTTGCAATTCAAGCAACGTTGCTCGCTTTCCGACGAAAAATTGCAAGTCATCGACTGCTAGTAAATCAACTGACCGACAACTTCTGCGAAATCCAGGAAGTCCGCTACCATGCAGGGCTTGCAGGAAATTTGTAGTAAACTGCTCTGCCGAAAACATAGCTACAACAAGGCCTGGACGAACTTGACGAGCATGATGACATATTCCTGCCAACAAGTGGCTTTTGCCCACACCACTCGGGCCGTGTAAAAGAACCGGTGACATTTCACCTAAGCGATTCGCTGCCAACTCAACGGCCGCAAATGCCATACGGTTACTGGGCCCAATGGCAAATTCCTCGAGGCACACAGTTGGCCGTCGCAAATTAGATTTTCTTGCGGTATTCCCTGAATTTCTCTGGGAAACTTGCGTTTTCGACGCATTCAAAACAACGTTACTTGAACTTTTCAGCTCTGCAGCAGGATTCCCGACAGCTCTAATTTGTGTGCTGGACTTTCCAGCCGTACTTTTCATGGGGACTTCCCCAAGCGGCCTCCAATTCACCGTGACAGGCCCGTTCACGTTGTCTCTCACAGCTACGGCAACATCGTCGCCAAAGGTCTTCTGGAGCCATTCTCCGGGGTAATTTGGGTCGTACAAGACTACAACCTCAACAAGGCTCTCTCGGCTCACCGATTGAACGACCTGAATTTCAAAATTATCACCAAACCAAACTGCAAATCGCTCTTCTCCCAGCCGTAACAAGAGTGATCTCGTTATACGCTCACCTGTTGCACAGGCCCCCTGCGCGGGAACGTTGGCCTCTTCGGGGGATTCAGTTGGGCTGGATTCCGGAACTTTCGGAAGATCAACCTCGCCTATGACTTGTAGCTGACCACTCTTAGAACACCGGCCAAGTGGCTTATTCGCTTTGTGAAGCCGTACTGAGGTTTTGTGAAAGTTCATTTTAGCCACGTTTTGCGACACTCCATGTCCCGGGGCAGCTCCCGGCGCTAATCCGACGCAACCTATTCTTCAGCTTTGACCAAGTTCACTTCTCACTGTCATTCATGATCGATTTTCATGACACAGAAATGTTCCCACTCGGCGGCTGAGTATAAAAGTGCTAGCGTTGCTGTCAAACACGCGCACAAATAAACGCTGTTCATGACTGTCTAGCGGTCACGTCATGAAAAAAACCTTGGTGGAAAATGTGTGGATTCAATTCATAAGATATTTTGAACCACTGAAAAAGGGCCTTGCCGAGTTTCAAGAAAGTTTTCAAAAAAATTTTAATTTAAATCCAATAAAAATTAGCGTTATTTGCTCACCCCTCCTGAAAACGGAGTTGAAGTCTATTAGACTATTGAATGTCTGTTTTTCATCGAATTCCCCTTTGGGTAGGTAACCATGCTGAAATGCTTTTTTGGTCATTGCGATAGTACCCATTTAAACCACTTGTTTTTTGCCTGTGCTTTGACTGCTGTCATCGGGTTATTCATAGACAATGGCATGTATTTGCTTGCAGCGGAATCACCCGAAAAACTTGTAGCTGACGATATTTCAATTGGGGAACCGCTTCAAATACCACTTCAGTCAGACAGCAGTAAACTTTCCCGCGATACTGATGTTCAAAAGGCTGAAAGCCCGACACCTCATACGACTGATGAACTGACTTCTCCAAAGCAGATCGCTACAACAACCGAAAAAGAAGCTTCTGAAAGTTCAAAAGAATTCCCTAAAACAATAATCTCGGAGGGAGAAGAGCCGGCTGATAAAAAGCCTGAAAAAAAGAATTCCTCAAAAATTAAAAAAGAGCCTCTGGGTTCAGGCTGGCTGGGACTTATTGTTGATGACTCAATTATCACAGGGAGACTCGTGATCGTCAAAGTTTCCGACCCGAGCCCAGCAAAGCAGGCTGGCATTAAGGCTCAGGATGTGCTCTTGGCTATCGATGGCGAACCTGTCCAAACAGCAGATCAACTCGCGGCACTTCTGGCGGCAATTTCGCCCGACAAACAAGTCCGGGCTCTCATCGGACGAACCGAGGGTGTCAATGAAGTCACTATGACTGCTCGCACCCGGCCTCCCGAAAGTCGCACACCCGCTTCTGTTCCGATGCCCCAGCTAGCGGATAAACAAGAATCGTTTCCCTCAGAAAATACTTCTCGATTCACTCAACCACCAAGCCAGAATCGTATTTTTGCAACACCAGCCAAGCCTCGACCAGACCAACCATCTATCACGCCTCCCTTACCCACTATTGCTTCAATACGACCTCCTGAGATAAACCAGTCATCCCGGTTTTCTTCTTCGCAAAATCCGGAACCGTCGCCCTCCTCGCAGGTAACTCTCTCAGAGGCACCGGTATTCGAGCAGCCTCCAGCAATCAAACCTTCCGGACGCACTTCCCTTGACAATAACCGAGGTAGAACCGCACTAGGAGTCCGGACTCTTCCGATTGATTCTGCTACTCAAGCAAGATACCGACTACCAAGCCAAACAGGAGCATACGTCTTCGGAGTTATAGAAAGCCTCCCAGCTTCTAATGCCGGTCTACCACCTGGAAGCGTGATTATTGCTTTCGGAAATCAGCCTGTACGAACACCTGATGAACTGAATCGTTTTGTGAAAAATACTGCACCCGGCACGCAGGTGTCACTCCAGTACGTCTTGCCAGGC
>Ga0233432_10003280_pt1 | contig 14711 bp, 12 predicted proteins | sample SI_122_August201_6_FD_179870 | JGI IMG/M metagenome (GOLD analysis project Ga0233432, IMG submission 179870) | Seawater microbial communities from Saanich Inlet, British Columbia, Canada - SI_122_August2016_10_MG | ecosystem: Environmental > Aquatic > Marine > Inlet | place: Canada: British...
GCTTGTTCTCGCAAGCTGTGGCGTGAGCAAGGTTGTTATCGAAGGTAGCTATCCAACCCCTAACGTCGCAAAGCTGCCGCTCACGCTCGCCGTGGTCTACGACGAGCCGCTGCGCAGCTTTAGCTATATCGAATATTCCGAGACCGGCGCCGAAGAATTTAATATCGCCAGCGGCGAATCCCATGTTGCGCTTTTCGATGCGGTCTTGCCCGCCATGTTCCAATCGGTTGTGCAGGTGGCAAGCCTCGAAGATGCAGAGGCGCTTGGTGTCGATGCCATATTCGTGCCCGCCATCGACGAGTTTCAACTCGCGCTACCGTACAAAACCAAGCTCGACGTTTACGAGGTGTGGATACGCTACAACCTGCGTTTTCTAACCGGCGACGGCGCCCCGATTGCCGACTGGGTTTTAACCTCGTACGGCAAAACGCCGACCGAGAGCATGCGCACCGCCGACTCAGCAATTAACGATGCCGCTGTCGTGGCGCTGCGCGATCTTGCCTCGAGCTTTTCGTTAAGCTTTGCGCAGGTGCCCGAGGTTCGCGACTGGTTAGCGTCGCGCTAAATCAAGAGTAAGGAGCTTACCGTGAAAGCATTATTGCCCCTGTTAGTCGTGTTGCTAGCCTCGTGTACGAGTACCACGGTCGACGAATTTCGTCAGGGCGCAACGGGCATAAACAGCGACGAGTCGGTCGTTATTCTCGGTCGCCGTCACTCGAGCGACTATGAAACCCGCGCCGAGTTTGTGGACTGCGTGGGCGAGCGCATGACAACCGGCAACGACGCCCTCTCGGTTATCCCCGAAAAACAGTTTGTCGACGCCATGTTTCCTTGGTTCGAACCCCGCACCGCGCCGCTAAGAACACGCGACCTCGAGCGGCTTATGTCAGAGCCGGTTGTCGCCGACAAGATGGCCGAATTTGGCGTACGTTATATGGTGTGGCTCGACGGCTTTACCGAAACTAGCGGCCGCACCGGCACAATCTCCTGCACGGTAGGACCCGGCGGCGCGGGCTGTTTTGGCTTTGGGTCATGGGAAGATGACTCCACGTTCGATGCGCGTGTGTGGGACGTCGCCTCGTTGCAGAATGTCGGCACCATAAGCACCGACGCAACAGGCCAGTCGTATGTGCCGGCACTGGTTATTCCCATCCCCCTTATCGCGCGCGTCGAGGCCAACGCCTGTATACGGCTAGCCGATCAGCTCAAACAATTTGTAAACGGCGAATGATTTAGCGGAGAACTCTATGACTCGCCCACTCGCATTCCTTACTGTTTTGTGTCTTGCCCTCAGTGCCGCAGGCTGCGCCGTTAATCCGGCGACCGGCGGGGCGAACTTGGTATTAATGACCGAGAACAAAGAGAAAGAAATCGGTCTCGAAGAACACGAGAAAGTGCTCGCCTCGATGCCTGTTTATAAAGACGACGTGTTGCAGGCCTATGTCGAGCGCGTGGGAAACGACATCGCCGCTGTGAGTCATCGCCCCGACTTAGCGTATACGTTTACGATAATCGACAACCCCGAAATCAACGCCTTCGCGCTGCCTGCCGGTTACGTTTACGTTAACCGTGGGCTGCTCACTTTTATGAATTCTGAGGCCGAACTCGCCGCCGTACTCGCACACGAAATCGCGCACATCACTGCGCGGCATGCTGTGCAGCAGCAGGCGCGCGGTGGGCTCGCAAAAACGGCGTCGACTGTCGGCGGCATAGTCACCGCAGTCGCTACCGGCAGCGGCTACGTCGGCTCGCAGATAAGCGATATCGCCTCGATATGGGCGCAGAGCGGCCTCAGTGGATTTGGCCGCGAAGACGAACTCGAAGCCGACAGCCTCGGCGCCGAATACATCGTTAACGCAGGCTACGACCCTGCCGCCATGATCGAGGTCATTACCGTACTCAAAAACCAAGAAGACTTTAATCGCAAAGTCGCCGGTAAAGGTGGCGGCTACCACGGCCTATTTGCAACTCACCCGCGCAACGACAAACGCCTGCAAGAGGCGATAGAGGACGTCGCCACCCTCGGCGGCAACTCAATTACCCGCACCGACAATGCCGAGTTTCGCGGCGCACTCGACGGGCTGGTTGTAGGCCAGAGCGCACAATCGCAGCGCAACGACGAACGCAACCGCTACTATCAATCGCTGCTCGGCTATACCCTCGTTTTCCCGCCCGAGTGGGTTGTCGAAGAGACCACCACCACTGCCACCGGCGTGCTCGAGGGCACGGGCGAGCTTAAAATCGAAGCGCAGCAATTGCAGGACACGTTAGACCCGCGCTTGTTTATTAAAGACAAGCTTGGCATCGACAACCTTCAGCAAAGCGAGGCTCTCGAGCAGTTTAGGCTAGTAGGGCACACCGGTGTTATCCAGTCGGCCGACGGCAGTATCGAGCGCATCGCCGTGATTTATCTCGGTCGCCGCGCGATGATTTTCCGCGGTAAGGCTGACACCGACGAGGCAGACGCTGCGATACTCGCGTCTATTCGTTCCTTCCGAGCCATACAGCGCGGCGAAGGCGGCGGTGTCGAGGCTAAAATCCGCTTTGTGCAGGCGAGCGAGTTTTTCGACTTTAGCGTCGTCGGACAGCAAAGCCGTATTGCCAACTACCCCGAAGAGACGCTGCGTCTGCTTAACAACTATTATCCTTCGGGAACGCCCGCGCCCGGGGCCTGGGTAAAGCTTGTCGAATAGGCGGCCTGCATGCTGTCACTCACCGCTCAGCGAGAGTAAACTGGGGGAATGGCGAGAGACGATGAAAACCAACAACAAGCGCTAGGTGGTGTTAACGAGAACCCCGAAACCGGTGCCCAAGAGCAGACGCTCGATGAGCTAATGGACCTAACCTATTTGGGCGAGCGGCAAGAGCAGGCGCTTGCCGAACAGGCGTTGCGGGACAAGGTCACCGCGCCTCACAAAATACTCGTTGTCGGCGCATCGTGGGTTGGTGACATGCTAATGGCGCAGAGCCTCTTTATTCTGCTCAAGCGCACGCGCCCCGATTGCCACATTACCGTATTAGCCCCCGCGTGGACAAAACCGCTGCTTGCGCGTATGCCCGAGGTAGACGAAAGCCTCGTGCTGCCCTTCGACCACGGCGAGCTTAAACTTGTCGCGCGTCGCCGCTTTGGCAAAAGTCTCGCAAACGCGGGCTATACCCATGCCATTGTGCTCCCTAATTCTTTTAAATCGGCGCTTATACCTCGATTCGCCGGCATCAAACAGCGCATCGGTTGGCGCGGCGAGGCGCGAGGCCTGCTGCTAAACGACTGCCGGTATCTCGACAAAGCGAAATACCCGCGCATGGTCGAGCGCTTCGCCGCTCTCGCATTCCCTGCTAACAAGAAATTGCCCGACCATATCCCACACCCACGCCTGCTTGTCACCAGGCCGATGGTCGACAAGGCGCTGGCAAAGTTTGGTATAGAGACCACCGGCGGCTGGCCAAAACGCCTGATAGCAATCTGCCCCGGCGCCGAGTTTGGCTCCTCTAAACAGTGGCCTGCGGAACACTTCAGCATGACAAGCGCCAAGCTCGTCGCCGACGGTTGGCGCGTTGTGATTATGGGGTCGGCGGGGGATGCAGCCATCGCGCAAGAGATCTACGAAGGCATCGAAAAAAGGGTAGGGCATCCATTAACCGACTGCTGTTTTAATCTGACAGGTAAGACATCCCTCGCCGAGGCGATCGACCTTATGGCAGCGTGTACCCTCGCACTGTCTAACGACTCGGGCCTTATGCACGTTGCCTCGGCGGTCGACCTGCCGGTGGTTGCGCTCTATGGCTCAACCTCGCCAGACTTTACACCGCCGCTTGCCTCTATTTCGAGAGTATTGACTACCCCGATCGACTGTCGACCGTGTTTCGATCGTGAATGCCGTTTTGGCCATAAGCGCTGCATGACCGAGATCGAACCACACCGCGCGGTTGCCGCCGTGCTCGGACTGTATGCAAAATAGAGGGACGAGCGGTGTGCCTATGCCTATGCCTTTTTCAAACCTAGTGTTTTACTCAATTGTTTAACCCTATTGCTTAACCTAAAAGCTACAAGAACAAAGAGAATTGCAGTGCGCGTTTTAATTGTTAAAGTCTCGTCGCTCGGCGACATAATCCACACGCTACCCGCCATCACCGATGCGCGGCGCGCGCGTCCCGATATTGTTTTTGACTGGGTGGTCGAAGAAAACTTTGTCGAGGTGCCTAGCTGGCATCCTGCAGTTGATCGTGTCATTCCTGTGGCGTTTCGACGCTGGCGCAAAAAGCCTTTTCGCTCGCTTGGCGGCATCGAATTTAAAAAGTTTAAAGACGACATTAAGCGCGAACATTACGACCTTGTCATCGACGCGCAGGGACTAATCAAAAGCGGCATTATCAGTCGGCTGTCGCGCGGCTTAACCGTCGGCTTAAGCGACAGCACGGTGCGCGAACCGCTTGCCACCTTGTTTTACAATAAAGTCTATTCGGTGCCGAAATCTGAGCATGCAGTCGACCGCGTGCGTCAGCTTTTCTCCCGCGCGCTGCAATACGAATACAATCCCCGCACGATCGATTATGGCGTAAGCCAAGACATAATAGCTGCGCAAACAGCGTCTGCAGTCAAAGCAAACGGCGCCACAAATGACGCCAAGCAGGTAGTGTTTTTACACGGCACCACATGGGCGACTAAACACTGGCCCGTAGATTTTTGGTGCACGCTTGCACAACACGCAGCCAGCGCCGGCTTCGAGGTGTTGCTTCCCTGGGGCGACGAGGCCGAACGCAGCCGCGCCGATCATATTGCGCAAATCACAGGCGCCACCGTATTGCCTAAACTGTCGCTCAGTGGCCTTGCCACACAGCTTGCCAGTGTTAGCGGCGTAATTGCCGTAGACACCGGCCTCGGCCATTTAGCCGCCGCGCTCGCGCGCCCTACGCTGTCGCTTTATGGGCCAACAGACCCCGGTCTGTCGGGTACTTACGGCGTCTCGCAAAAGCATCTGTGTTCTACCTTCGCCTGCGCACCTTGTCTTAAAAAGACCTGTGCTTATAAAGGCCCAGCCGTACTCGACAACGACAAGACAGTGGCGCCGCCCTGTTTCTCTACGCACCCACCCGCGTTGGTGTGGCAAACCTTCGAAGCCCTGTTAGCCGAGGCCGCATTGGGCCGGCCCAAAAGCTATTACAACAACAGTAACAACGGCAGCACCGGAAAATGAGCGCAAGCATGAATCTCGTTTTCGTTATCTATTCTTATTTTCCCTACGGCGGCCAGCAGCGCGACTTTATGCGCATTCTTAACGAATGCCTCGCGCGCGGGCATCACATTACCGTGTACACCTTGAGCTGGACAGGCCAGACGCCCGACGGGGTGACGATTCATCTTGCGCCGGTTAAGGCGATTACTCGGACACGCCTCTACCAAAAATTTACGCGTTGGTTTCAGGCGCAGCCCAAGCCGCAAAACGCGACACTAGTCGGCTTTAATAAAATGCCCGGCCTTGACGTTTATTACGCTGCAGACCCCTGTTTTGCCGACATGGCAGCCACTCAGCGAGGCAGTTACTACCACTATACTTCGCGCTTTAAACACTTTAGCGCGTACGAGCACGCTGTGTTCGGTGGCGACAGCGGCACCGAGGTTCTGTACCTTTCACCACAGCAAAGAGCCGCCTTTAAAACCTATTACCCCGAGTGCGAAAGTCGTCTGCATGCATTGCCCGCTGGGCTCGCCGAAGACCGAAAACTCGAAGACCGTTCACTTGATGCGCGCATGATGCGCAAACAACAAGCGCGCGCTGCATTAAAAACCGAACTCGGTATCAGTGAAACCGCCACGCTTATTGTTCAGATTGGTTCGGGGTTTAAAGTAAAAGGTGTCGACCGTGCGCTACACGCCATCGCGTCGCTGCCCGCCGAGGTGCGCGCCACTCTGCGCTATTTATTAGTGGGCTCGGGCAAGCCTGCCGCTTATCTTAAGCTGGCTAAAAAACTTGGCATAGCCGCACAGGTAAGCATCGTGGGTGGTCGTGACGATGTGCCCCAACTGCTCGCCGCCGCCGACCTCATGCTGCATCCTGCTTACCGCGAGAGCGCTGGCTATACCTTGCTCGAAGCGGTGGTTGCTGGCCTGCCTGTATTAGCAACCGAGACCTGCGGCTACGCGTATCATATACAGCAGGCCAACGCGGGTGTCGTCTGCCCCGAGCCCTTTTCGCAAGACACGCTTAACAAGTTGCTTGCAGACACGCTCGGCAAACTGCCCACCGCCGACTGGTCGGCAAACGGCTTAGCGTACGGCGCCGACGACAGCCTCTACACCATGCCGCAAGCCGCGGCCGATTTTATTCAGCGATTTGAGAACGGAACCCCGCGCGGGTAGAACCTTCATGCGTTACGCGAATAGCGAGTTTAAAGAATTTTTCGCAGGCGGCGATCCCTTCGACAAACTGCAATCGGTGCAGGGCGAAGTTTTTCGGTCGGTCGATGGCCGCAAAACTTTTCGCTTTGACCTCAATGGCCGCCACTATTTTGCCAAATTACATTTTGGCGTAGGCTGGCGCGAGATCGCCAAAAATCTTTTTCATTTGCGCTGGCCAATAGTCGATGCCGAAAACGAATGGCGCGCTGTCGAGCGGTTAACTAGTCTTGGTGTGCCTACGCTTCATCCTGTCGCCTACGGTGTCGTAGGAGTTAACCCCGCCACGCGCCGCTCGTACCTGGTGACCCAAGACCTTAACGACACCATAAGTCTCGAAGACCTTGGCAAAAAATGGCTAACGCAGCCGCCATCGCCCGCTATCAAGCGTGCGCTCATTAAGCGCGTTGCCTCGATAGCCCACGCGCTACACAGCCACGGCATGTGCCACCGCGATTTGTATTTATGTCATTTTTTACTGCACGAAAACGAACCCGATCTGCGCGTGTCGCTTATTGATTTGCACCGCGCTTTTTCGAGCCCTAGGCTGCGCAGGCGCTGGCTCGTTAAAGACATTGGCAGTCTTTATTACTCGTGCCTTCATCTCAATTTATCCACGCGCGACCTGCTGCGCTTCGTGCGCGCCTATGAGGCACAGGGACTGCGGCATGCCTCTACGGCCAACGCCGATTTTTGGCAGGCCGTGGCGACTAAGGCTCGCTCGCTGCACAAACGTCATGGCGACGCCGCATGAAAACGTTGCTCAATACCCACGCGCTGGCAGATGCACTAACTGCCTTCGAAGACTCGCTTACTCCCAACGAAAAACCGCTTGCGCCCGACGAAGACGGCGGCGTTAATGCCGCGGCAGCGTGTTATCGACAGCCAGAAAAGCATGCTTATTTTGCCGTAGACCTGGCAGCCATCACCGAGCTCGGCTCGCGCGAGCCCGCGCAGGCGTTCTCGCAGCAATTCGCCGCTTCTCTCGCCGCCGTGCTGCAAAATCCTGATGCCGCAATTCAGGCAGGCGAGATCATCAAACACGATCGCACCACCACCGTCGCCAAGATAACGGTTAACGGAATTGCCCTGGTGATCAAGCGCTATAACCGTAAATCGCTGCTCCACGGCTTTACCCGCCTGTGGCGCACCACGCGTGCGCGCCGTAGCTTCGACGCCGCCCGCTGGCTGCTGCAAAACGGCATTCTCACCGCCATGCCCCTCGCGCTTATCGAGAATCGCTCCCTCGGCGCCTTAAATCACGGCGCCTATTACCTCAGTCTTTGTCACCCAGGTGACAACCTGCTCCGTCAGCTCCAGACTGGCGACATCAACCAGCACGACTTTCCTGCCCTTCTCGCCGAGTTCGATCGGCTCTTCGCTTTATTACGCCGCGCGAACGCCGCCCACGGCGACATGAAAATCAGCAACTTCATCTACCAAAGCAACCGCCTGTGCGTTCTCGACCTAGACGCCACGCAGCCCTACAAGCGCGCGTGGCAGGCGAAACGAGCCTATCGCAAAGACGTAGAACGGTTTAGGCGCAACTGGGCGGGGTCGGAGTTCGAAGGCGCTGTTGAGGCGTTTCTAGACGACGTCTAGATTTGCTTGATGGGGCGAGTTTGAGCAGCTTTTTTGTGCAGAATATCAATGGTTGGGGACAAAAAATTTGATTTAACTTACTGATATTTATCTATTTTAGGGTTGGGTAGGGCGGTATTTTTGCTGGATTTGTGCAAAATATGGAAGAAAAGATTTAAATTGATGGATTTTGTTGCAAATTAGTGTAGTTAAATTAGTGGGTTATGATGGTTAGGGGTTAGTTCGCTCACTACTGGTCTGAATAACTTCACAGGTGGCGCGGGTGATGACGCTTTCAATACAATCGCAACCGGCCTTTCAGCAGGCGACGTCCTTGACGGTGGTGATGGTACAGACACGCTGACGTTCACTGACAACGTTGGCGGCATGAATATCGCTGTGCCTTCAGTGACTGTTAAGAACATTGAAAATCTCGCATTGAACTCTACAGGTTCAGTCGGTGTAACTGCTGTTGCTGGTACCACTGCCGTAGCGCAAGTTAATACTTATGTCTTCGCTACTACTCCAGGCGGTGCTACAGATACCGTGGTCGTAAACGTTGGTAGCCAATCCTCGACTATGGTTACAGGGGCCACCAAAATTACAGCAGCTGCATCACTTGCGGCTGCCATTAATAATGCGGCAGGACGAGCAATTGCTGTCTCCGACGGTGTTGACACTGTCACCGTTACGGCAGCTACAGCTGGAACCGCATTGCCAGCAATTACATTTGGTGCCGCGACGGTTGGAGCTGATGTGCCCGGTACAACTTTCACGACAGCTGATGTGCCCGGTGTTGCTGCAACAACAGCCGCAGCCTATGACGTCTCATTATTCTCAGGTCTCTCAGACATCAATGTGTCTGCCGCAGGCGCAATCAACGTTAAGGGTGCTACTACTGCAGCCATCACAGCTGCAACTACTTCTGGCAAAGTGACCGTTGTCGGCGGCTCATCTCAGACTGCTACAGCGAAAGGCGGATTCGATCTTAGCGGCTCGACAGGCGCTATAAGTGTTACGGATTCAGCTCAAGGCGCGGTAGCGTCATCTGTTCTTGGTGGATCAACAGTAAGTATCACTTCAACATCTAAGGCTGCCGGCGCTACAACAGGTACAATCACTGTCGGCTCTTCAACAAAGGCGCCTACCGGTGACGTAACAATTACTAGCTCAATCGTTGAGGCAAAAGGCACAACAAACACAGCTGGCGGCGCAATCGCTGTTACTGGTGGTGAAGACGTAGTAATCACACAGTCAGCTTCAAAAGCTGTTCAGTCTACTGCGCTAGCCAACGGCACTATCACTAATGCAGCTGTAACTGTTACAGGTAAGGCGACTACTAAGTCAGTAACTGTAGATTCTTCGGCAGCCGTTGCTGCAGTAACCACAGTTTTAGCAGTAGCTGCAGAGGCGGAGACTACCACAGCAGCTTTCGGCGCTCTGACGGCGGGCGAAACAATCATCGTTAATGGTCTAACATTCACCTCTACAGGCGCTACCACTGCAGCTCAAGCTGCTGCTGCGTTTTCTAACCTGACTGCTGGTGCGACTAACGGCCCATCGACTAAAGGCACTTACACTGGCGCTTTCTCGACAGAGGGCTGGACATCAGGTGCCGTCGGCGGAACCGCTGCTGCGCCTACTGTTACATTCACGGGTACCACCGCTGCGGCCCGTACAGACCTCGCCGACACTGGCACAGCTGTGGCAGGTATATCGGGCTTCACCGTAACCAACCAAGGTGTTACTGCTGTTAAAGCTGTCGGCAACACCGGTGTTACAGCAAACACGGTAGCCGTTACGGATGCTAGCGACGCCTTAGGTGTAGCCGCCGGCACGATCACAGACGTTACGGCTCACAACTACACAACACTAGCTGTTGACTCAAACGCTCTTACAAATCTCACTGTACTTGGCGGTTCGGGTAATATCACAATTGGAAACGCTCTGACTGGTAACACTGCTAAGACGCTGAACCTCTCAGTTGATGGTGTAACCGGTGGTACTCTGGATGACGCAGATGTGTACACCACGCTCAACGTTGCAACGAAGTACACAGGGGCGTCTACTACAGTTACGGGTTCTACACTTGCTAACGTAACATCGACGTCAATTGACGATCTGAATGTTTCAGGTGACAAAGTACTGACCCTCACTAGTACAGCAGGCATGTCTGGTCTTATCAACGTTGCTGTTACTGGCACCGCGGGTCTGACAGGAACATTTGCCGCTACGACTATGAAGACTATCGACACTTCAGGTACAACTGGTAAGGCAACGATCACTTTTGATGCAACCAAGGCTACTTACACAGGTGGTGCTGGTGTTGATGCCGTGACTACCTCTGCTATTGCTCCTACAAAAGCAATAAGCCTCGGCGCTGGCAACGACTCGTTGACACTAGCTTCTGGTACAACTGCTGTGACCGGTGCTATTAGTGGCGGCGACGGCACTGATACATTGGTGATGGTGGCAGCTGATATCGTGACAGCTGACAATGACCTTGCGTTCTCGTCATTGGTGACTGGATTCGAAGCGCTAACCGTGACGGGTGGAATAGGTGCGCAGGCGATTAACCTGACTAATATGGCTATCACCAGCAACATCACCGTTGCTACTGGTGCTGGTACTCTGACGGTTAACAACATCGCAAACGGCGGCACACTAACTCTGACAGGCGACCGTGCCGGTGACGGGGTTACACTCGTTAACGCTCTATTCGGAGCAGTAGCGGCAACAGCCGACGTGATAAACGTGACTATGGGTGCTGCTGCTGGTTTTGATGGCGGTACAGTGACAGCTGCCAACGTCGAAACTATCAACTTGGCTGCACTTGACTTGTACACCACGGCGTCGGCGCACACTCTAGCGTTGGTAGCAGACAAAGCCACAACGCTAAACGTTACTGGTAATGCGGGCGCAGCACTGACTCTGACGAGCAGCGTAAAGTTAGCCACACTGGACGCTTCTGCATCTACTGGCGCCGTCTCTGCAACATCAGTGTCAACAGCTGCTATCACAATGAAGGGTGGCTCTGCAGGTGACTCTTTCACCGCGAATGGCACAACGGCCAGCACGTTGATCGGTAACGGTGGCGCGGATACGCTAACCACGAATGGCGGATTGACTACGTTAACAGGTGGTGACGGCCTAGACTTGTTCGTTATTGCAACAGCAGGCGCTAACGACGGTATCTATTCTACGATTACAGACGCAAGCGCTGGTGACAGAATAGAACTCTTTGACCGAGGCACTGAGGTATTCAACACTACGAAGCTCGCACTAGCTGGTACAGCGTCCTTCAGCGATTACCTTGATGCCGCTTCCGCAAGCACTGATGCTACCAACTCAACCATTAGATTCTTCGACTTTGGCGGAAACACTTACATCGTTGAGGATAACTCCACGGCTACTACTTTCGTTGATGGGGCCGACATCGTTGTGGGACTCACAGGTATAGTCGATCTAAGCACCGCTTCGCTGTCATACGATGCAGGCGCCGACCCTGTTCTGATGATTGTATAATCAGCAAACTTGGAGAGGGCATAACTCTCTAGTCTAGCTAAAACCAAGAAAAGCCAGCTCTTAACGGGGTTGGCTTTTTTTGTGCGTGGGTGTTTTGCAGAAGGGCTTGCACTACTCTGCTCTTCAAAGCAGAGGGTATGTATGCACAACATCTGAATCCTAAGAAGTGGTAGCCAAAGCCTGTGTAAGCGATTCTCGTTAAAAAAGAGTGGTTAAGTCGCAGCATGCTTCGATGCCTGCATACTTCACCTTTGAGTCGCAGACAGTAGACGCAATTGTAGACTTCGCTAGGCTGCTCACTGACTTGGAGCAGGACAGGGGCAGGTTCATTGTCCGTGGTCAGCTTGCTGAGGATGTTGATATAGACAGGCCAATGCGGCGCAGACTATGGCTAAAGGATAGATCAGAAAGGGGTCAGACCCCTTAAAAGGAGGAGGCAAAGCCAAAAGGAGAACCCTCTCGGCTTCTGTAAAACGTGGCTATGTCGCCTGCGACTTCACTAAATATTTACCAAGCGTCTCGTAATACTTAAGCGCTAAAGCAGAAGGCACAACATATTTCACGCGCGCGTCGTACTCATCACTCTCGACCTTAATCATGCCTTTGTCGGCGAGAATTTTTAGACGATTATGCTTTGTGCGTTGGGAGATCTCGGGCATTGCCTCGAGGGCCTCCATCGTCGCGAGTTTGCGGTCTTGATACCACGCAATTGAACAAGCGTTGAGTAGGCCGCTTTCAACGGCGTCGAGTGCTGGGAATTTCGGCATCTCCTCGAGTGCTCTCGCTAAATTCAGAAAGCGTAGATAAGGAAGATCTTTTTTCATAGGTCACCTTAGATGAACTGATTAGCGCATGAGTGCAACAAATTAGTGCACGAGTGTAACAAATCTGTAGAAATATGCTATAGATGAACTGATTAGCGCATGAGCGCGACAAATTAATGCATGAGTGTAACAAATCTGTAGAAATATGTTATGCCACAAAATAAGTGGGGGCTGCGGCGGGGGGGAGGGGAGCGCTTTTCTATCTAAAATGCTTAGAAACAAACGGCGAAAATATCGACAGCAAATAGAGCATCAAAAATGCCCCAATGGCGTCGCCAGCTAGTATATATAAAGGTAGCCCCGAGGTCGAAGAGAGATCGGGGGAAAGAAATACAATGAGAGAAGTTGTCAGAGAACTTGCTAGCGCAGTTAGCCCCGCGAAAAGAATGATTGTCCTAAGAGTTAGCCCTGACATGTCATAAGTAAGCTCGGATCGATAGGCAGGTATTTGTCGTAACACGAGGAGTACCACCCAAGCCACTAAACCATTAGAGAGGGTGATTAATACAATCGGAAGGCTAAGTGTCGAGATAAGGGGCTGAGTAATCGCGGCGCCAAGAATTAGGCCAACGGCGCCCGAGACTCCGAAAATAAGCACAGCCATGGGTCGAAGAATAGCTGGTAGAAAAACTAGGCTAGCTAGCGGCGAAACTTCAGCGGCTTTGAATAAGAAACCATTTAAATGCCAAAGCCCAACCCAGGCAAGGGCCACAAATACCGAATAGCCCAAATTTATAGCAAGACGTTGTAGCATAAGCGAATTATCGAGGGATTGACGCTCAGCATCTACCCTTAGCCTTCCAATCTGTTGTTTTCGCCTCAAACAATAGCCTAAGCAATCTGTAAAAACTACTAGTATTAAGCCGTAGTACTTGATCAAGACGTAAAGCTTAAGGCTTAGCGCTAAACGAGAACAAGATAAGGTAGAATGCTGCATAAAGTGGCTACGGTATTTTCCATGCAATCCATGCAGTCAAAGCTCCCTCATGTCGGCACAACTATCTTCACGGTAATGTCCAAAATGGCCGCCGAGCACGGCGCTATCAACCTCTCGCAGGGGTTCCCCGACTTCGATTGCCCAGACAGGCTGCGCGAGCTGGTTAGCGAGCATCTCAATGGGCGCAAGAACCAGTATCCGCCTATGGCGGGCATTTTGCCTCTTAGGGAGGAAATCGCGGCTAAGGTTCACGCCCTCTATGGCGCGCAGGTCTGTCCCGAGAACGAGGTAACGGTGACCTCTGGCGCCACCGAGGCACTTTTTGACGCGATTCAGGCGACAGTCGGTGTAGGCGACGAGGTAATCCTTTTCGACCCAGCCTACGACTGCTATGACCCTGCGATTCGGCTCGCTGGCGCCACGCCGGTGCGTTTACCGCTATCCTTGCCCGATTACAGCATCGACTTCGAGGCGCTTGCCCGCGCCATCACCCCGCGTACGCGCATGGTTATGATCAACTCGCCCCACAACCCCTGTGGCTCTGTGCTGAGCGCAGAGGATCTAGATAAACTTGCTGAGGCGATACGGGGCCACGCGATTGTGGTGCTCTCGGACGAGGTCTATGAGCACATGGTGTTCGATGAGCAGTCGCACGCAAGCGTGCTAGGCCACGATGAGCTGCGCGAGAAGAGTTTTGCGGTGTTCTCATTCGGTAAAACCTACCATGCGACCGGCTGGAAACTTGCGTACTGTGTCGCGCCGCCGAGTTTCACTGCAGAGTTTCGCAAGGTGCATCAGTTCGTCACGTTCACCAGCGTGAGCTTTTTGCAGTACGCGCTAGCCGACTATATGAATGAGTGTCCGCAGCACGCGACAGAGCTTGCAAGCTTTTACCAGGCGAAGCGCGACCGTTTCTGCGAACTGCTCGCGCCGTCACGCTTTCGCTTTATGCCCTCGGCGGGCACGTATTTTCAGCTCGCCGACTACAGTGCAATAAGCGACGAAGACGACATGACCTTCGTGACACGACTCACCCGCGAGCAGGGTGTCGCCGCTATTCCACTGTCGCCTTTTTACGGGGTGTCTACTCATCTCTCTGATGACCCCTCTCAAACGACGAAGCCCGAATCGCGCATCATTCGCTTCTGTTTCTGCAAAGAAGACGCAACGCTCGAAAGCGCCGCGAAGATTCTATGTGCCCTGTAGCAGACACCCAAGCTGCCTCAGGTGCTAGCGCCGAAACCGATTTCGACGCGCTCGCCGCCGAGATAAAAACGTGGGGGGTCGCGCTTGGGTTTCAAGAAGTGGCGATTACCGACGTCGACCTAAGCGCCTATGAAGGCCATTTGGAGGAGTGGATTGCGCGTAATTTTCACGGCGAAATGGGCTATATGGCCAACAACCATGAGCTGCGCGTGCATCCAGAGCTGCTTCACCCCGGCACCATTCG